>Ga0302251_1000013_pt1 | contig 284013 bp, 289 predicted proteins | sample AAG_RA_Gln_MG_FD_193534 | JGI IMG/M metagenome (GOLD analysis project Ga0302251, IMG submission 193534) | Enriched activated sludge microbial communities from anaerobic digester in WTTP, New Holstein, Wisconsin, United States - AAG_RA_Gln | ecosystem: Engineered > Bioreactor > Anaerobic >... | reverse complement strand
GAGAGCGGGATCTCGTCAACGGTTTTCCCCGTTTTCAGGTAATGGACAGGTGCATCGACATGCGTCCCGGCATGGCTGCTCATGCGGAGATCGCTAATCAGGTAGAGACCCCTCTCCTCCTGCCGGAATGACGGGGCATTGTCCCCCGGATATACGAGATCCTGATAAAACAGGGGCCGTGTGACATCATGGATCTTCATGCACTGCTTCCTTCCCAGCCATGTTTGCCGATGAGCGGAACGAACCGGACCCCTCCATGGCAGGATTTTGTAAAGGTCTTCCCGGCTCTCACAATCTTCGTGAGTTCCTGGATCTCCCGTCCGCCGACCGGTGCAACCAGACGGCCGCCATCTTTCAACTGGTCGAGAAGGGGTTGCGGGATCTCGGGCGTCGCTGCAGTTATAATGATCGCATCGAACGGTGCTTTCTGCGGGTAACCAAGGGTTCCGTCCCCTTCGATAATCTCGACGTTTTTGATGGCGAGACCCGAGAGGTTTTTCTTCGCAAGTGCGGCAACGGAACTGACCCGTTCGATGGTGACGATATGTTGCGCGATCCGGGCAAGAACAGAAGCCTGGTATCCCGATCCCGCGCCTATCTCGAGGACAGTATCTGCAGGGGACAGTTCAAGGAGTTCGGTCATCAGGGCAACGATAAAGGGCTGGGAGATCGTCTGGCCGCTCCCGATAGGAAGCGGGCTGTCTTCATAGGCAGCCCTGTCGTAGGGGGGCGGGATAAAAAAGTGCCGGGGCACGACCTGCATGGCTGCAAGGACGCGGGGATCGCGGATTCCCCGGGCTTTGATCTGGAGTTCCACCATCCTCCTGCGCTCGTCATCCCTGTCTTTCGTTGTCATACCTTCCTTTTGCTTCAGAATCCGGATTTTTCTGCGACATCGATGGACGCGTCGATCTGTTTCTGGAGCGCCTCGGGAAGTCCCGAGATCTTCACATCAAGGAATCCCCGGATAATTGTTGCAGTTGCCTCATCCTCATCAAGCCCACGTGACATCAGGTACTCGATCTCGTCTTTTGCCAGCTTACCGACAGCTGCCTCATGCGAGAGTTCCGTACCGACTACCGTGCCTTCGATCTCCGGAATCGCATAAATCCGGCCATCTTCCAGGATAAGACCTTTACATTCGAGATGTCCGCGGGTTCCTGCTATCTTTCCCAGGATATGGCCACGGGAGATGATGGTGCCGCCTTTGGTGATTGCCCGGGTGACAAGCTCAGCGCTCGAACCTTCCCCTTCGAGAATTGCCCGCGAACCAAGATCCATATGCGAAGTTTTTGACGCTATCACGATACTCGAAAATCGTGCGACGGAATTTTTTCCTTTCAGGGTTGCCGTCGGGTACATCTGGACGTTTTTGACCGGTTGCATACATACATAATTTGAAAGAAAAATCCCGTTCTCCTCAACGATGGATGCGCTTCTTGGGAATACCTCGATATCTTCTGTCCAGTTATGGATCATCGTGAAACTTATCTTGGCATTCTTTTTCACATAAAACTCCGAGATGCCGTAGTGTGCCCCGCCCTTGCCCACATGTGCCCCGCTGGTACAACCCGATATAATATGGAGTTCTGCTCCTTCTTCGGCGATGATGATGTTATGGACATGTTGTATCTGTTCGCGCCCGAGGTAGAGGCAGGCCTGAATCGGGAGAATATTGGACGACCCCCTGTGGGCAATGATGACATAGCCTTTAGGGTCCTTCTGGGCTGCGACATATTTTGTGACATCATCTTTTTCCGGGGAGACAACTTTCCAGACATAATCCTTCATCCAGTCATATTTCTCAAGGGCTTTTTTGAATGTCAGGACCTCGATGCCTTCCTGTGCACATTCAGACTGGACGATGTCCTGGTCCATCTGGAGGTAACTCCCGCACCTGTTCTTCATGGCGAGGTCAATTCCCGACTGGGCGAGTCGTTCCTTGTCGACCGCTGATAAGGGGACCGGAATCAGGTCTGGCGGCATTCGAGGCACTCCTTGTATCCGTGTTGTTTGATGTCCTTGAGGATCTCGCGGGGGTTTCCCCGGCACTTGATCATTCCTTCGCACATGACATGGCCTTTGTCAGTTTCAAGATAATCGAGGATATATCCGGTGTGAGTGATGACAAGCCCGCTCTTCTGCCGTTTGGCAAGATGTTTTTCCTTTTCCAGAAGAGATCCGATGGCTGTCCCGATTAATGAAATATTTTCAAGGTCGACCCCGCTCTCCGGCTCATCAAGCATGACAAAATCCGGGTTCTGGATCATCAGCTGCAGGACTTCGGATCGCTTGATCTCACCCCCGGAAAATCCCTTGTTGATGTCGCGTTCCAGGAACTTGTCCATATGGACTGATTCTGCAAGTTTCCCGACGTCCCTCTGTCTTCCACGGGATATCGCCGTGAGGAGTTTGCCCAGTTTGAGTCCTGATATTGTCGGGGGACGCTGGAAGAGCATCCCAATCCCCCGTTTAGCCCGCTCATGAGCATGCATTTTTGTCACATCCTCTCCCTTGAAAAGGATTCTCCCCTCCGTGATCGTGTAATTGGAAAAGCCCATAATTGTCATGAGGAGTGTTGTCTTTCCCGATCCGTTGGGCCCCAGCAGGACATGTGTCTCGCCTTCCCCGATGTGCAGGTTGATATCATGCAAGACCTCTTTTTCCCCGACCTTCACATGCAGGTCTTCGATGTGCAGCATAGGATAACCGCAGAAGTGTATGTCGATAGCAGGATTAAACGCTTTTCAACCTGCCATATCCTGAAAAATGTCGCGGATGGGAGTACATTTTACAGGTCGGGAGCATATGGTTATAATCATAACTGGGGATCCTTGTGCGGCCGGAGAAGGTGCGAGACAAACCCGAAAAGGAGAGGGTACGAAAAGGTACAAAAGAGGCGAAAAAACTGAATGATGTACCAGAACCTGTGGAGATCAGGCCGTTCATCAACCGGATCATCTGCGGGGATGCCGGGGGGATTCTCCATGAATTTCCCGACAATTCTATCGATCTTATCATAACCTCGCCCCCCTACAACTTCGGGCATGCATACGCGAATGATCCCTACGATGACACCCATGAATGGAATGAATATTTCAGCAGGCTGCAAGGGATCTGGGGTGAATGTGCGAGGGTGCTCAAACCAGGCGGCAGAATTGCGGTAAATGTCCAGCCTTTATTCTCTGATTACGTTCCAACCCACCATATTATCTCTGCACAGCTCCGCATGCTCGGCCTGTTATGGAAGGCGGAATTGTTGTGGGAGAAGAACAATTACAACGCGAAGTATACCGCGTGGGGGAGCTGGAAGTCCCCATCAATGCCATATATCAAATATACATGGGAGTTTATCGAAGTTTTTGACAAGGAGACGCACCGGAAGGCAGGCCGCCGCGAGAATATCGATATTACCGCCGAGGAATTTAAGGAATGGGTCATCGGGCGCTGGTCGTTTCCGCCTGAGATCCGTATGAAGGATTATGGCCATCCTGCGATGTTCCCGGAAGAACTCCCCCGGAGGCTTATCCGGCTCTTCTCCTACCAGAACGATATCGTCCTTGACCCGTTCAACGGGGCCGGGACAACGACACTTGTCGCGTCGAAATTGTCCCGGCGCTTCATCGGGATTGATATTTCAGAAGAATATTGCGGCATCGCCCGTTCCCGAATCGGATTCGCTGAAAAGCCCTGACAGCGATCCGACAGAATATTCTCACCATCACTTTTCCGGTCCGTAAATCGGATCTGAAAATGGAACTGATATTAAAGCGGATGGGCTGCGATCCATTCATAGGTCCCTTTCCTGTCGTACTGATGGCCTGCTATAAAATTGTGGATTGCCGCAACCCGGTTCATTTCAGCAATAAGAAGATTAAATTCCCTGACCTGCCGGTTATAGGCAGGAATATTTCCGTTCTCCGATAGATCCTTCAGGTCGGCCCTCATCTCGTCAGCGCGATGCGAAAGATTATTGAACCGGTTCCCCGTGCTTTCATACACCGTGTGGAGGGATGAAGTCTGTTCGCACGAATTGTACGTCATATTCCCGCTGCCGACCGGGATAACGAGGGGATCCGAGTTCAGGGTTACCCCTGCTCCAAGACCATCGGGAGACACTCCGATGAAGGACAGGTTCGTTGTCTCGATATAGGAATAGCCGGTATTGAGGTACCCGGACCCGTTGCAGGCGATCCCCACAGCCATGTGGGACTCATTCGGGAATGAGAAAAGGGCGGTTTTAAATCCCTCCCTGGACAGGAGTGCTGCAAGGAGCAGGCTTTTATCATCGCAGTCTCCGGATTTTTCTGCGAAGGTCTCGATGGGGAATTTAGCAGGATTTTCCGGTGTCGTTTCATATGGGATTGACTGGACAAAAACTGCCATGAGGTCGGCGAATTCGTCGTCGGAAAGGGACATTTCAGACCTGATTGTCCGGAGCTGCTCCTGCAGGCCGGTATAGAATTGATCCTGGTTTGGATCGTCGATCATTGCCCGGTAACTCCGGGCCATCCATTCGGATTCCGGGACATTCCCAACGATCGTCACCTCCTTGTCTGCGGCTTTTGCCCCGGCGTATACCGTACCGTCAACAGCGAAGCAAAGGGAGATCGTTGCGTCTTCGAACGGAAAGGAGTAGGATGGAGATGGTGGATCTTCGGCCCCGGCAACCGGGGCGATATGGGGGACGATGACCGTATTGCCGTTCATGGGATTTCCGCTGCAGCCGGCGGAGAGGCAAAATGAAACCACGATGATCTGGATCAGCGCAAAGTGGAATGCGGAACTGATCCCCCGGAAAAACCTCAGACGCCTCGTCAAAGCGCCGCCTCCAAGTGAACGATTGAATCAATGACTTCGTCGGGCTTTATGGAGGTCTTCTCAAGATCGATATGGGAAAATTTTCCTGTTCGGACGAGGATCGCCCGCATTCCCGCGTTTTTTGCACCGGCAATATCGGTGATGATGTCGTCGCCAACCATCGCAACCTCGTTTGCCGGGAGCCCCAGGTCGTCAAGGGCCATGTTGAAGAAATGCCGGGATGGTTTCCCGATAACCGTGGCAGACCGGCCCGTGGCATATTCGAGCGCGGCGACAAAAGGGCCGGCCGACAGCATCAATCCTTCGGAAGCCATCCAGTACCGGTCCTTTTCAAGAGCGATGATCCCAGCACCGTCCCGTATGAGCCGGAACGCCCGGGTCAGGTTGTCGTACGTCATATTCTCTCCGGCATCCCCGATGATGACGTAATCAGCCGATTCTTGCCCGGGAGTCCATCTACCGTCCTGCGGAAAATCTTTTTCCACGTCACCGATGGTCAGAAGCATGTATGTTTCCTTTCCCGATGCCTTCATGAAAGCAACTGCTGCCAGCGGAGGGGTAAAGATCGCGGTCTCCCTGATGGAAAATCCCATGTGCTGCAGTCTGCCGGCAATCGTCCTCCGGCATTTTCTGGTGGTGTTGGAGACGAACCGGAGCCGGTAACCACTCTCTCCCAGGAGGTCGATTGCCCGTTGTGCCCCGTCAATTGCGGAGTCACCAGTATACAGGACACCATCGAGGTCGATCAGCAGACCTTTAATCGTCATTCTCCGAATCCTGTCAGTGTCCGTAATCGAACCGGACGACTATGCATATGTCTGGAGTGTTTGTGCATGAGCATTTTTATCACTTTCACTCCATGCGGTTATGTTTTTAACTGGCAATACCCGGACACACTATTCATAACGATGACCGCTGTACCTGCAACTCCCCGGATCGGCGAAGTATGGCAGCATCGGATTCGCGAGCTCCGTGAATACGAAGTTGTCCGTGACGGGAATGTTTTCAGTTCGAACCTTTTTGGAAGCTGCCTTTTTTCATCAGAACATGAAGGTGCTTTTCGGTTGCTCGCGGATCTTCTCGGGCAATACCAGAACCAGGCGTTTGAGGATGTTTTTTCCGGAAATGTGGAAGAGAATGATGCAGGTGAACATTACGTCATCCGGAGCCGTCAGCATATCACGCAGGCACGGATCGACCCTGAGGAATTTATCACCACAGTCTGGCACGATCTGACCCTCGTCCGGGGGATCGGAAAGGTCACCGAGCGCCGGCTCAAGGCAAGAGGTTTTACAACAATCCGCGATCTTGCAGGGCACCCCAGGTTCAAACAGGCAGCGAAGGATGTCATCCACAAGCTGGAAGAGCACTCCTCAGCAGGGATTATGGATCTCATCGGATCGCGACATATGCGTTCGCATCCGATGGTCCTCGGTGCTGCGGGATTTCATGAGCCCGATGATTTTGTTTTCGTTGATATCGAAACGCTCGGTCTCTTCTCCCGGCCAATTATTCTCATCGGAGTTGGAACGCTTGAGGCAAATAATCTCGTCGTCAGCCAGTACCTCCTGCGTACTGTCGATGAGGAACCTGCAGCCCTGTCTGCAGCACTCAGTCATCTGTCGGGAAACAGCCCCGCACTCATCACCTATAATGGAAAAGCATTCGACCTGCCGTACATTCAGGATCGCCTCGCCTATTACAGCATGGGGGTAATCTCCGATGTCCCGCATTTCGACTGCCTCCACTTTGCCCGCAGGAAATGGCGTGACCGTTTTTCATCCCTGCGCTTGTCAAGTCTGGAGCGTGAATTATTCAGCGTCGTCAGGAAGGACGATGTCCCCGGCCAGATGGTCCCGGAATTTTTCGAAACATACCTGAAAACCGGAAACTGCGGCCCGCTTGTGCCCATTGTGAATCACAACCGGCAGGATGTAGTCTCGCTTGCAATGATTTTTTTCCACCTTATCAGTGAGAACTATGGCAATTCCTGAGTTGCTTCATCAACTTTCGTCAAACCCGGTTTACAAGAACCGTGTTGTCTGTACAATAACGAAAGAGCCAGGGGCCCCCTTATACGGTACCATTGACCATATCCTTCCTGACGTTATTGAAGGCTACCTCTCAAAAAACCATATCCGGCTGTACTCGCACCAGTGCAACACGATCAATGCCTGCGCGGCTGGCGACAATATCATTCTCACGACCCCGACGGCAAGCGGAAAGACGCTTGCATTCAATATCCCTGTTCTTGAGAGGCTCGCTACGGACTGTAAAGCCCGGGCCATCTACATTTATCCTACAAAGGCCCTCGCAAATGACCAGCTCCTTTCCCTGGATAAGATAGTCGAATATACCGGGATTGATGCAAAGCCCGCTATCTATGACGGCGACACTCCCCAATCAAAGCGGGCAGCGATCCGTGAGCATGCACGAGTCATTCTTACCAATCCGCACGAGCTGCACCGTATCCTGCCGTGGCATACCAAATGGCGGGATCTCTTCTCATCGCTTACGTTCATCATCATTGATGAAGCCCACCGGTATCGTGGCGTCTTCGGATCCCATGTTGCTTTCCTGATACGACGTTTTCTCCGGATCTGCCGTCATTACGGCTCAAACCCACAGGTCATTCTGTCGTCAGCAACACTTGCAAATCCTGATACATTCGCGGCGAAACTTGCGGGCCGTTCTTTCATTCATATCGGGACCGATGGTTCGCCCAGCGGAAGAAAGCACACCATCCTTTTCAATCCATTTTATGATGGCGTTGCGGAGCGTTCCAATCCCCATGAGACAAAGGATCTCCTCCTCTCATGTGTCCGGGCAGATCTCCAGACCCTCTGTTTCACCGGCTCGAGGAAGATGACCGAGCTCATTGCCCTCTGGGCCAGGGAGGACGCAAAACGAATCTCCGAACGGCTCGCCGAGACGATCGCGGCATACCGAGCTGGCTATCTTCCTGAAGAACGCAGGGTCCTTGAGCACAGTCTCAAGCAAGGGCAGATGAAAGGACTCGTTTCAACAAATGCCCTGGAGCTGGGAATTGATGTGGGTTCACTCGATGCGGTCATCATATCCGGCTATCCGGGTACCATGATGTCCACCCGGCAACAAGCGGGGCGGGCGGGGCGGAATGGCAAGGAGTCGGTCGCGATTCTCGTTGCACGGCAGGACCCGCTCGATCAATTCTTTATGCGCCACCCGGACGAATTCTTTTCGCGACCCTCGGAACACATTATTATCGATACGGAAAATCCCTACATCGTGTCGGGCCATATTCTTTGTGCGGCAGCCGAGCTCCCCCTGCATCCTGGTACAGACGGCGAATTTTTCGGGACCTCTTTTCCGGACCTGACCAGGGACCTCGTTGCCGCTGGTCTCCTGCGTGAAACTGCCCGTGGGATCATCTATACGGGGAGGGGGCGGGCTACCGATGCCGTCCGGCTTGATGGGCTCTCTTCCGAAAGTTTCCGGGTCATCTGCGATGGCCGGCTTCTGGAGACAATGGACCGGGCGCAGGCATTCCGGGAAGCGCATAAAGGCGCGATTTTGCTCCACCAGGGCCAGACCTACCTGGTCAAAGAGATGGACCTCTCCTCGCATATAATCCGTGTCGCAGAGACCGATGTCGATTATTATACCCAGCCTCTGAGAGATGTCGAGCTTGCTATTCTGGAAACGCTCCGGAAACAAACGATCAACGGAGCTGAATGTTTCTTCGGGGATGTTGAGGTAACGGAACGATACACGGGATTTAAGATAAAACGGAAGGACACCATTATCGCGGTGGAACCATTGGATCTTCCTCCACTCACGTTCCGGACCAAAGCTCTCTGGCTGACGATGACTCAAGAGACCTGCCGAAAGATCAGCGATTTCAATCTCGACCTTGCTGGTGGCCTCCACGGTGCGGAACATGCGATCATCGCGATGATGCCACTCTTTGTCATGTGCGACCGGTGGGATATCGGCGGTTTGTCCAGCCCTGTCTTTGGGGAAAAGGGAGAGCCGGTTATCTTTGTTTACGACGGGTTCGAAGGGGGGATAGGTCTTACTGAGAAAGCCTTCGACCTTCTGCAGGATCTCCTGACCTCGTCCTGTGCTCTCGTGAAGGACTGCGTGTGCGAGGAGGGGTGCCCGTCATGCATCTATTCCCCCAAGTGCGGGAATGACAACCAGCCTCTGGACAAAGAAGCTTCGGTCCGGATCCTTCTCTCGCTCTCCCGACAACAGGATGTCGGATACCTAAGTGAAAGCGGGATGACGGGGGTACCTTTGAGAACTACCGAGCACGGTTAATCGATGAGGACAACCCGGTCGGGTTCGGAGGTTTCGCCATCAAAGATGAAAATATCGTCAATTTTCGCACCGAGGGCGACTGCGACGTCATGAGCAAGCCGCAGCGAGGGATTGTATTTCCCTTGCTCCAGAAAGACTATGGTTTCCCTGCGGACACCCACCTTTCTTGCCAGATCCTCCTGTGTCAGGGAGAGTCTGGCACGGTATTCTTTCATTCTGGTCTGCATTGGTCATCCCGGCGGATTCCATCTTCATCGACATCCCCTTTCCTGAAGAGGTAGGTCTGGTAGATTACCGCTGAAAAAGCGAGCACGATGATGGAAAGTGCAAGTGCAGCCTGCGTTTCCAGCCTGACGATCCCGGAGTAGTCGAGCCAGTAGAGCACAGTCATGAACAGCAATCCTGTGAACCATGAATACGACAAGCCGTACGCGCCAATCCGTTTCGATCGTTCATCCGACTCAGGATCATCTCCATACCTGCGGTGGCGGATGATTCCGGTGATGAGGAAAACAATTCCGGCAATCAGAAGAATACTGCCGGCGATGGAATCGCCCTGTGTCAGAACAATGGTCAGTGCTCCGGCAAGGGTCAGGAGCATCCCGATGATAATACGATAGAGATTTCTTGTTTTCATGGTATCCCCGAATTTGTTATGTTTTTCTAACACATGGTATATAATGTTATCTATTTCTAACAAAAATTGGATCTTACTCGGTAACCGGTCCTCACGATGAAACATATCGAAACGGAGAGATTTTTAAAAACAATTCTTAATATTCAGTGACAATACGTTAACCTTTGAAATGAAGACGTCCCCGAACTTCAAAGAGATCATTGCCAATTCTCCACGTATCTTTACCATCGGTGTCGCCGGTGACAGTGGATCCGGGAAAACCACCTTTACGAATGCAATCCGGCAGATTTTCGGGCCGGATCTCGTTGGAACGATCACGCTCGATGATTATCACCTGTACGACCGCGAAGGGCGACGGCTTCGGAATATTACCCCCCTCCATCCTGACGCAAACAATCTTGACCGAGTGGAGTCGGATATCTCAACTCTTAAGTCTGGACATCCAATTCAGAAACCGGTCTACAACCACAGGAACGGAACGTTCGATCCTCCTGTCATTTTTTTACCGCAGAAGATCCTGATCCTTGAGGGCCTTCACACACTCTTTACCCCCGGGCTCTGCGACCTGATGGATTTTTCCATCTATGTCGATCCCGATAAGGAGGTCAAATATGCTTGGAAGCGGAAGCGGGACATGGAGAAACGCGGGTACTCCTCTGCGGAAGTTATCGATGAGATCGCGCGGCGAGAAAAAGATTATGAAGAGTACATTGCACCACAGCGTTGTCATGCTGACGCCGTCATCCAGATCCGACATTCAAAGTATGGGAAAAACCTTGGAGAAAGCCGGAACATCTACCAGATCTCGCTGCTGCAGAACCGGATGCGACGGTCGATTGCGGAAATTGAACTTTCCATCGACTTGCATTCTCTCCTCTCTTTCCATGACGCGGATTTTCTCATCGAGTTCTCAAACCAGCAGATTGCATGCGAAAAGATGCGGGCGCTGATTTTTGACGGTGAGCTGAATTATGCAACGATTCGTGCACTGGAAAAGACGATTGAACACCAGACCGGTGTCCACCCAATTCAGATGTTCGAGCAAAGGAGTAGCGTTACAGCTACAGACATTATCCAGTTGATCCTATCCTGGAGAATTATTCACCGGCGGATTTTCCTTGAGGAAAATTCGTAATAAAGAGTTTATTTCCGGAGTTCAGACCGGACTGACAAGAAAACGGGTCCACGGAGATCGACTTTTTTCTTGTTGTCGGTAATAAACCGCATCGCGTACTCCGCAATCCTGATATTAATGTCGCTCGGAAGTTTTGCCATCTTGACCTGCACCGTGATCTCTTTCCCGCACCGTGCCGCTTCCTCGATTCGCGCTGCAGCGTATCCTGCAACCGCCCCGAGATACGATACACCGGTTGGAACCCCCTGGGTGCGAACCTGCTTCCATTTGTCAGTATCCGGGACCCCGAGGACCGAACCTTCATGGACAAAGATCTCGTTCGCACATGCCGGGCCGCAGAGTTTTGCGTTTGATTCCTGTTCCTCTGTTGTGATCCTGACATTTGTCCCAAAAAGGGATCCTTCCCAGACATCGAACGAGCAGGGACCTTGTGCAGAAGCATTGGCCGATGCTACCCGCACAATTGCTTCTGCGAGGAGTTTTCCTTCCGTCGTGACCGGTTCTTCACGAAGCCGTATTGCCCGTGCAATCTCGAGATCCGTGAGGGGTCTTGGAAAGAACTGGGGGTAACACAGTTGTCGTACATCATTTCCGCCATAGGCGATCATGGCAAGACGTTCAACACCGAGCCCAAGGTTCATGACCGGAATCCCAATCCCATACTCAGCGAGTGCGGAGGGTGAGTACATGCCGAATGTAGCCACTTCCACCCAGTTATGGACCGGGTGACGTGCATAGACTTCGGTCTGGGTATCCGGCATATAATACTTGGAACGCTTTTCATCCGGCTGGAACCGGAAATCCGTGTAGCCAAACGAGGAGAGAAGCGCCTCGCTCACGGCCTTTCCTTCCTCGTTTGTGATATCCTCGCCGGCAACGATACACGAAGCGGAATGATAGGTCATGAGCCGGGTCGGGCCCTCAGCCTGTTCACGGCGGAAACAACGATCGACCGAAAAGAGACGGAGGGGAAGTTCGGACTTTTCCCAGAGAGATCCAAGCGTCAGGAACCAGCCGCTTGTCATATGGCTCCGGAGCGTCGAACGAGAAGATTCGGGAGCGAGTGCACGGAATTCCGGGAAGACCTGATCCAAGATATGTACAACCCGGGCATCATCCGTCCCGAGGACTTTAGCGAGTTCGAAAGTCAATTCATCGCCATCGATCTCCGACTTCTTGTACGCATGGAGCGTCTCGCGGAATTTCTCTTCGGTTTCCGTTGTCATGGCAGTGCCGATGATATCGTTGATCGCGTTGAGTTTTTCCCGCGAGATACCGACATTGGGGCGGGGGAGACCCCCGAGATAAAAAACCCTGTCGAGTACTGCCATTGCTTCCGGGCCAAACTGGCGGTAAATATCTTTTTCTTCAACGATTACCGGGTTCTCGGCCTCAGAAAATCCGAGAGAGAGATACGTCTCGCGCAGTCGCTGGATTGTCGCGAAGACCGGGTGAGCCCGCGCACGCGGATAGGTGAGCCTTGGGTACCGGCATCCTTCCCCTGCCGGAGTAACGACAGAAGGGCCTGCATGCCAAGCTCCCTCGAAATCCTCATGCGCACGTTTCTTCCAATCATCAGGTGAAAATTTCATTTTACACGCTCCAGGCAGACGACCCTGCTCAGCCGGTTCTCATCGGCATAGGTATAATCGCATTCTGCGGCAATTTTTTCGGCAAATGAGCGGACGGCATCATGTTCCGGCATATTTTCTCTCTTTAAGCGATTTCTACTATATCCCAGATACATGTATCCTTTCACTTCAATATATCTGGCGCCTGATTCCTGCAGAAGAGCCGCGTATTTCTCCGGTTCATGATCATTGAATCCGGCAACAAGAGTTATCCGGATGGCCGACCGCCGGCTCTTCAGGATAGCGAGACTCCTGAGTACCTGCTCCCATGTGTCATGAACCGGTCGGCAGATCTTCTGATAGGTCTCCTTGTCGGGGGCAGCAAGTGAAACGTACATCTGGTATGGGTTGCATCGGGCAAGAACATCGGGATTTGTACCATTGCTGACGAGAAATGTTGTGAATCCTCTGGCATTGAACTGGTCAATGAGCTCCGGAAGCGGTTTGTACAGTGTCGGCTCTCCCGAGAGTGAGATGGCAACGTGCTTCGGGTCAAGCGCTTCCTGCCATCGTTCCTCGGTCACCGTGTTCTCGAGGACGGCATTATATCCCGCGAGTGCTTTTTTCTGGAAGCGGTGAATGCCGGCAAGGATTGTTTCTGGCGCGCACTCCTCTTCATCTGCCACTTCGTGCTCAAACGAACGCCAGCAGAAGAGGCAACGGTGATTGCAGCGAAGGGTTGGTGTCAGCTGGACGCACCGGTGGCTGTCGATTCCGTAGAACTGGTGCTTATAGCACATCTCCCCACCAGCGAGCGCCCGCTTGCACCACATGCAGGGCTTCAGGGCTGCTGACGATTGCGGAGAAAAGAACTGGTAGCCCTGTTTTGTCAGGGCATCACATGGTCCGGACGGCATCGATTCCAAGAGTTTCGAGTGCTTCCTTCAGCGTGTTCTGGACCGCTTTCACCAGCGTGAGCCGTCGTGCCCTGACCTCTCCCTCGCTTTTTAGAACCGGTTCGAAATGATAGAACGAATTGAATTCATCAGCCAGTTCGCGGGCATAGATGGCAAGGACGTGCGGCCGGAGTTCTGCAACCACCGTCTCGATGACAGCGGGGAACCGTGCGATCTGTTTCGCGAGCGCGATTTCGGAGTTGCCGTCAAGATCGTACCATTCCGTGAATTCCCCTGCTTTTTCGAGGATGCTGCAGGCCCGGGCATGGGCATACTGGATGTAGGGACCGCTCTGGCGTTCGAAGTTGAGAGCCTCCTTCCAGTCAAAGACCGTACTCTTCTCTGGAGAGACCTTGACGATATCATACCGGATTGCCGCCAGTGCGACGGATTTTGCAATTTCGGCGCGTTGTGTCCCGGACAGTTCCGGCCTCCGGATCGTGACCTCTTCCAAAGCCCTTTTGGTTACTTCCGTGATAAGGTCGTCAGCCGATACAAACTTACCGGCACGGGTACTCATCGAGCCTTCCGGAAGCGAAACGAATTCAAAGTGAACGATCTCCGGTGGCCGCTCCCCCAGCAGTTTCAGGGTACAGATAAGTTGGGCGCCGATGAGCTTGTGGTCGGCCCCCAGCACGTCGATAGACCGGTCAAAGTTCCGGGATTTCCAGGCATGATATGCGAGATCGCGGGCAGCGTATACTGAAGTCCCGTCGCTGCGCCGGATAACGTACTTATTGGTGAACCCGAACTCAGAGAGGTCAAGGGCGAGGATCTCGTCCTCGACCGCCTGCGGGATTTTTTTTATCTTGCCAATGATGCGGGCAGTGTCCCCGTTGCGGACGAAATCGCTCTCCCAGACAAACCGGTCATGGGCCACATTGAGATCTTTCAGGGTAACTGCGAATCCCTCGATGCACCTGCCAACCTCTTTCCGGAACTTCTTTACGGTGTCGGCATCCCCGCTTTCGACAAGTTGCATGAGCTTGTCGACCTGTTGCGTGATCCCCGGGTCCTCTTCAATCATCCGGTTCGCCGCTATGTAGATACGGGCAATATGGGCGTCTTCCTTTTCGCAAGGCTGTTGTGTACTGTCAAGGTTATTGAATCCCCAGACCACGATTGCTATCTGGCGGCCCATGTCGTTAACATAATATTGAACTTCGAGCCGGTACCCCGCTTTCCGGAAAGCCCGGGCGAGGGTATCCCCGAGAATCGAGTTCCGGATATGGCCCACATGCAGCGGACCGTTCGGATTGGCGCTCGTGTGTTCAAGAACTATCTGCCGGGATTTCTTCGGGAACGATCCATATCCCCCACGGACTGCTGCTCGGAGAACCTCGATTAAGGGTGTTTTGTCAAAACGGAAATTAATATACGGTCCCTTTGCCTCGGTACTGATTCCCAGCGATGCGATTGCTGCATCTGCACTGATTTTTTTAACGAGGCTCTGTGCAATTGTTACCGGAGATGCTTTCTGTTTTTTTGCCAGGGCGAACGCAATTGTCGATGCAAGATCTGCATGCTCACCGCCGTCAGTCAGCAATACCTCATCTTCACCGGTATGGTCCCGGAGCGCCCTTTGGATCTCTGCTCTCCTTTTTGCAAAGGGATCTTCATACCCTTCCATCAGCATCCCGTCCTGTACCGGAGGATTGCAGCAATCCCGCCAAAAGCGGAGTAGAGGATTGAGCCTTCCTCGAAATCGTCCGAGATAATCTCAACTTTTGCGCTGCTTGAATCGGCAAGCTTTGTCATTTCATCGATAATATCGGTCTCCTCCTCAAGGATAAGCGGCGCAGTGCATTTTGGGCATGACCCCAGCGCAATCTCCGAAACTTCCTTTCCCGGGTCAACATTCACCGTCCTTTCCTCCATATATCCGCAGCTCTGGCACTTTATCTTCAGCCGCGACTTCCGCAGATTTGCAGAAAGGAGCAGGGTATCGACTGCTCCAATCTCGAGGTTCTTTCGGATACTCTCTTCACCATATGCGGCGAGTCCGCCATCCTTGACGAGTTCCTTGAGAAACCGATCCATGAACGCCTTTTCCTTGACAACGGTCATGCCCTTGAGTGCATCCTTTGCTGCATCGACAAGTTCGGGAAGGCCGCTTTCATTGGTGTACGCTACATCGAAAAGACCGATAATCCGTTTCTGGATCTCATGGTGGAGATAACTGCCGGCCTCAAACTCCTCCTTGGTCGGGCTTGGTCCCCCGATCAACACACCTTTGAACCGGGTAAAGAAGTCCTTCTCAGCAAGAAAGATCGCGCTCGCCCGCTCGCCTATCTTTGTGTAAAATTCGTTGATAGCGATCTCCCGCAACCGCTGAAAACGGGCACTCGACTGGCCGCCCTTCCGCTGTTTACCTGGGACCGTCGAGGTTGTCCCGCCGATCGGATCGATCCGGTTGCCGCGGAGAAAACCCCAGTATGCCTCTCTCCTGTCGAGCACAAGAAGACCGTACACGCTCTTCTCTTCGAGCATCTGCTTCAATGGTTCCAGCTCGAAGTTCGAGCTGCACCGGTACATTGAGATGTTCAACGGTTCCGGGGGATCCACAATCGTGCAGGAGAAATCGGTCTTATCTCCCCCAAGCTGGTGGCTTCCGCAGAAGATCGCGATGCCATTGGGTGGCGGCACCTTGTAATACTTGAGACGGGAGAGGATTGACGAGATTGCACTCTGGACATTCGTTCGCGTTTGTTTACTTTTGATGTTGGCGCATTGCCCGAATTCATCCTTGAGCTGGTTGGTCACATCGTAGATCTGCTTGTTTGGCGGGATGTAGAGCGAGATGAGTTCGGTGCCGCTCCCCTGCATTGACTGGAGTTTTTCGAGTTTCTTCTTAAACTCGTAGCGCCTGCGTGCCTCGTCCATCTCAACGGCTTCGGTCATGGGATTATCTCAACTACCAGAAATCTCATATCTGTTTACCCGCGCGTGCCATAAATTTGCGCCCACGCGGACAGGATCCGTTCATCCACTTCGGGATTGATCCCATGCGTCCCGTTAAAAGTAATGAACATCTTTGGATCCCTTGCTTCTTCGAAGAGATCCTGGCTATTTTCAAAGGGAATTATGGGATCTTCCCTCGCATGGAACATCCAGACCGGACGCGGAGATATCTTAGCAAGGTATGTCGAGGGTTCAAGCGATGCGGCAAACCGGAGCGGATCTCCGGTCATCCCCTGTTGCGCGGATTCATACAGCCCCCAGTCTGATGTCGAGATCCCGATATACCCGGAAAATTGCGGATCGATTCCCGCAGCAACAGTGGCGTACCTTCCTCCATTACTGGAGCCCATCACAAAAACCGGGACACCATAGCGATCTGAAAGATACTTGCGAGCGGATGAGATATCGCAGACCGTCTGATAATACTGGGGCCATACCCCGGATTTGAAGCTCTCATAATCCGACTGGATCAGCTGCTGGCCGAAGGGAATGCCGTTTGTTTCCCCCCCATTTCCCCTGATGTCAACATACTGGAATGCGAAGCCGGCCTTTGCGTACTGTTCCATCCGTTCCCCATGGGAAGCGGGACTCTCCCCCGCTCCGGGAACGTAGATCACTGCGCCGAGGGGATTGTCCGGTTCCGAGAGATAGGTAACCACATCCCCTCCATCTTCCGTGTGGAACGTAATCCTGCTCTTCTGGAATGTCTCGTTCTTCGTAAGAATATCCTCTGTTGCCAATGCATCTGGACAAACGACGGAGAGGGAGCCGTTGTTGTCGACAGAGTACGAGGGTTTTTCTACAGTACCTGTGCAGCCCGAGAGCAGGGCTGACAGAAAAAGGATGCAGAGTACACCGGTGAAGATACGCATGTTCTCACCTGAGACAGCGGTGGATGAGTGCGATCGTCTTTGCATCGCTGATGGTACCATCCAGGATCATTGCATCAAGGTCATGCAACGGAACATCAATTACATCGATGATCTCGTCATCATCTTTCCCAAACTCGCTTGAAGGAATGAGATCGTGCGCCTCGAAAAGGTAGATCTTTTCATCGGTGAACCCCGGGGTAGTCCAGATGAATCCCCGGGATATTATGGTCTTTGCTGCAAATCCTGTTTCCTCGATCAGTTCGCGGCGAGCGCAGGTTTCCGCATCTTCATCCTGCTCGAGCGTTCCGGCCGGTGCCTCGATAATATACTGGCCGATCGCGTAACGGTACTGCCGGAGAAGCTTTACGTGTTCGCCCTCCAATGGTAGAACCGCAACCGCATGACCGGGATGGATGATAATCTTGTCCCGCGTCGATCCCGAAGGCAGAAGGATCTCTTTCTTCTCAGCCCAGAGGCGCCTTCCACGAAAGATCTCCATTCACACCTCGTAGGGAACTGGATCCGGTGTCCCGATTGCTATAAAAGCCTCCCTCCGGAAATGACACGATCCGCAGGTCCCGCAGGCGATATCCGTATTCCGGTAACAGGACCAGGTGTATTCATAAGGGACTTTTAAATCGATCCCTAGTCTGAGGATATCGGTTTTGGTCATGTTGATGAACGGTGTCATGAGCTTGATCTCCATCCCATCCCTGGTCCCAAGATCAATCACGTTCTGGAATGCGGAAATAAACGAGGGCCGACAGTCCGGGTACCCGCTGTAATCGAGAGCCTGTACACCGATGAAAATGGCATCCGCCCCCCGCGCTTCTGCAAAACTTGTTGCGATCGAGAGCAGGTTTGCGTTACGGAACGGGACATAGGTACTCGGCAGGTGGGTTCGGGCCGGATCAAAATCTTCGACGGATTTTTTTGGATCAGTGAGGCTGCTTCCCCCGAACTGGCGGAAGTAACCGACATCAATCTCGATAAATTCCCGCACAGCAAGAAGTTCCGCAATCTTTCTGGCACAGGCGCGCTCTTTCTTCTCAGTTCTCTGCCCGTAGTTGAGGTGGAGCGCATACAGCGCATATCCTTCATTCTTTACCAGGTAGGCGAGCGTTGTCGAGTCCATCCCCCCGGAGAGCAGACACACTGCGTCCATTATTTCACCCCGATAAGTCTGTGCAACTGGATCTGGAACCGGACTGGCATATTGTGTTTAAGGATAAATCGCACGATTGGCTGGCAATCGGTTCCAAAAACAGGCGAGAAGAAGATATCGCCCTTAATCGTGCGGGCATTCATCACTTCCAGTGCAAACCTGCAGTCTTCTTCATCCGCCACAACGAATTTGACACTGTCGCATTCCCGGATCCCTGAGAGCAAAGACAGATCACTTTCCTCACCTGATGACGGGCATTTCACATCCATGCATATCGATGCGTATTTCTTGGCCCTTGAGAAGTCGAGCGTCCCATTGGTTTCAATGGTGACGGCAATGGCCCTTGAATGCAGGGAATGAAGGAGCGGGAGTATCGCGTCCTCCTGGAGCAAGGGCTCACCACCGGTAATACAGACCCGTCGAGGATTTACCCGCCAGATATGTTCCAGGATTTCGTCCGTACTTAATTCAGTTCCGCCAGACCGGGCATATCCGGTATCACACCAATGACAGTCGAGGTTGCAGCCCGCGCATCTGACGAACATGCAGGGTTTTCCCTGTTCGCGTCCTTCTCCCTGAATACTGAAAAAAATCTCACTAATCTTCATGAGGGATCGTACCAACCGAGCGCGGAGCTCTCAATTCTGCGAAGCACCCCGGCGACTCCCATATCCGGATTTTTATGACACTCGCAGAGATCTTCTGCGCACGGCAGTACGCATCAAGTTCATCCCTGATCAGTACCGCAAGCAGTTCGCTGGTAGGCTCACCCGGTGTGGTGATAACCTGCTGGTATTTTTTAATGCAGGAAACAAGCGGATCGGCTTCATTGAGAAGGATCTGATGATCAAATCTGTCGATAATCTGCCTGATTGCATTATAATCGATGAGGATACCGGTGGTTGTGTCGGGCTCTCCCTCCATCCATACCTCCGCTTTCCAGCGATGGCCATGGAGATTCGCACATTTTCCCTTGTAATGGATCAGACGGTGGCTTGCGTCGAACTGTACTTCCTTATAAAGCCCGACAGTCATCGGTATCTAATTTCCCGCAACAGGATATAATCTTATTATCAGTGCACACCAATAGATAGTGACTGGCAGAAGGGTTGCCACAATTTTTAAATCGGTATCCCGCGCTAGTATATATCTCAGCGTGGCGTATCGATCACGACAGAACGTACATGAGGACATTGAATGGGACAGGGTAAATTTGCAGCCAGAAAACTGGTCCGGGACTCTCATAAGTTCCGGTGGGCCGACAAAAATTACGCCCGCCGCGAACTCAATCTCGATGTAAAATCGGACCCTCTTGAAGGGGCGCCGCAGGCGCGCGGAATCGTACTCGAGAAGATTGGTGTTGAGGCAAAGCAGCCCAACTCGGCTATCCGCAAATGTGTGCGCGTGCAGCTGATCAAGAACGGGCGCCAGGTCACCGCCTTTGCGGTTGGTGACGGCGCGATCAACTTCATTGACGAGCACGATGAAGTCGAGATTGAAGGGATCGGCGGCCGACTCGGGCGTTCGATGGGGGATATCCCCGGCGTCCGGTATGTGGTCACCAAGGTGAACAACGTCTGCCTCCACGAAATGGTGATTGGCAGGAAGGAGAAGCCGCGCAGGTGATCATGATGGCAGAAGCCGAGAGTAAGGTTGAAGGGAAGAAACTCCTCTTCAACAAATGGGATGCCGCGGAAGTAAAGATCAATGACCCGGCACTCGTTCGGTACGTCAATCTCACCCCCCAGATCATCCCCCACACCTGTGGCAAGTATACGCAGCAGGACTTCTCGAAAGGCAATATGATGATTGTCGAGCGGCTCATTAACAAGCTGATGCAGACCGAGAACAATACGGGAAAGAAACAGCTCGCAACGCGGATAGTCAGTGACGCCTTCGATATCATCAATAAAAAGACAAAGCTGAATCCGATCCAAGTACTGGTTGATGCGATCGCTAATACCGGGCCACGGGAAGAGACAGTCCGGTTAAAATATGGTGGCATTAATGTCCCCAAGTCGGTCGATACTGCCCCCTTGCGCAGGGTCAACTCCGCAATCGGTTTTATCGCCGAAGCAACCCTGAAGGCTTCGCGCTCAAGCAAGAAAAGTGCGAGCGCAATTCTTGCCGATGAACTGATCGCTGCGGCAAAGGGCGACGCGAAGTGTTATTCGGTAAACAAGAAGGAAGAACGCGAGCGGATCGCAAAATCCGCCCGATAAACTCTTTTTTGGTGTTTTATGTCCCGCGGCAAAAAAACGGTTGAGCGTGTAGTCGAGCTCATGAAGGATCCGAAGCACATTCGGAACATCGGTATCGTAGCCCATATCGATCACGGGAAGACCACTCTTTCCGATAACCTGCTTGCAGGTGCCGGTATCATCTCTGAGGAACTTGCCGGAAAGCAGCTCTTCATGGACTCTGATGAAGAAGAGCAGGCACGTGGCATCACCATCGATGCAAGCAACGTCTCGATGGTCCACGAGTACGAAGGGCAGGAGTTCCTCATCAACATGATCGATACTCCTGGCCATGTAGACTTCGGTGGCGACGTCACCCGCGCCATGCGTGCGGTCGACGGTGCGGTCGTTCTAGTCGATGCAGTCGAAGGAACAATGCCCCAGACCGAGACCGTGCTTCGTCAGGCACTCAAGGAGCAGGTGCGACCGGTCCTTTTCATCAACAAGGTCGATCGGCTGATCAATGAGCTGAAAGTCGACGAGATGGAGATGCAGATCCGGCTTGGCAAGGTCATCGACAAGGTCAACAAACTTATCAAGGGTATGAATGAAGAGGCGTACAATAAAGGCTGGAAGCTCGACGCCTCGCAGGGAACGGTCGCGTTCGGATCGGCTCTCTATAACTGGGCTGTATCCGTTCCGTTCATGAAGAAGAGCGGGATCTCGTTTAAAATCGTTTACGAGAAATGCCGCAGCGGGGACATGAAATATCTCGCGAAACAGAGCCCGCTCTCCGAAGTCGTGCTCGACATGGTCGTACACCATCTCCCTAATCCGCTGGAAGCCCAACCGCGCCGGGTCAATGTCATCTGGCATGGTGATAAGACCACGAAGGAGGGCAAGGCTATGCTTGCCTGCGATGCGGCCGGTCCGGTAGCCATGATGGTAACGGATATCTCGTTCGATCCCCACGCGGGCGAGGTTGCCACCGGACGTCTTTTCTCGGGAAGCCTCAAGCGGGGCGACAGCCTGTATGTTATGGGAACCGCAAAGAAGGAGAACCGTCTCCAGCAGGTCGGGATCTTCATGGGCCCCAAACGTGTCGAGGTCGAGGAGATTGTCGCGGGCAATATCGCAGCAGTCACCGGTCTCAAGGATGCAATCGTCGGGTCAACCGTCAGCTCTCTCATGGAAGTCACACCGTTCGAGTCCCTCAAGCACTACTCCGAGCCGGTCATGACAGTTGCCGTTGAGGCAAAGAACATGAAGGATCTGCCCAAGCTGGTCGAGGTACTCCGCCAGGTAGCCAAGGAAGATCCGACGCTCGGTGTGGCCATTAACGAAGAGACCGGCGAGCACCTGATCTCTGGTATGGGCGAGCTGCACCTCGAGATCATCACCGGGCGTATCAAGCGGGACAAGGGCGTTGAGATCGTCACATCCGAACCAATCGTGGTTTACCGTGAGACGATTACCGGGAAAGTCGAATCTGTCGAAGGCAAGTCCCCGAACCGGCACAACCGTTTTTACTTCGACCTGGAACCACTGCCCGATGAGATCGTAACCCTGATCAAGAGTGGCGAGGTCTCGATGAACCAGCAGAACCTCGAGCGCCGTGACGTGCTGATCAAGGCGGGAATGGATAAGGACGAGGCCAAGAACGTCAAGGACATCAAGGGCACCAATATGCTCATTGACATGACCAAGGGTATCCAGTACCTCAACGAGACCATGGAACTGATCATCGAAGGTATCCACGAGGCTCTTGCGGGCGGCCCTCTTGCCGATGAGCCGGTCCAGAACCTCAAGATGCGGCTCGTCGATGTCAAGTTGCATGAAGATGCAATCCACCGCGGCCCGGCACAGGTCATACCAGCGGTCCGCAGTGCGATCAAGGGCGGCATGCTGGTGGCTGGAGATTCCCTCCTTGAGCCTGTTCAGAAGATCCAGATCTCAGTCCCGATGGAACAGATGGGCGCGGCAACCTCCCAGATCCAGGGCAGGCGCGGACAGGTCTTCGACATGCAGAGCGAGGGCGACACGATTACTGTGGTCGGTAAGTCACCGGTTGCCGAGCTCTTCGGGTTTGCCGGTGACATACGATCTGCAACCGAAGGCCGTGCCATGTGGAATACTGAATTTTCCGGATTCGAGCTGGTCCCGAATAACATGGTCAAGGACGTCGTCATTGCTATCCGCAAACGCAAGGGCCTGAAAGAACAGATGCCGACACCCAGCGATTACCTGGCAGGGTAATCCGACCACCTTTTTAGCTAACCCGCAGGTTCAATCAATGAACCAGGGCCGTTCCGGTAATATTTATTAAAACCTGATTGATTTTGTAATCAGCCTTGGAGAGTATCCGCTGATTCGATCAGGAAGAGAGGTCTGCTATTCATGACAAATCTTGGCGACGTTGTCCGGCAGGTTGAGACTGCCATGTGCGATATGCATTATCCCCCGACGATTAATGAACGTGAGGTTTATACCCGGATACTCCGGACAGTTTTTACCGGGGCCGTTGACGCGAAAGGCAGTAAATAACCGTCACTTTTTATTTTTCACCACCATCCATATCCTGCAGAACTCCTTTTTTTATCACCGTTACCGAAATGGTAATAGAACCGGCCCGCTAATTTTTTGTAATGGATCAAGATCATCTGAAGATAGTAATTTTTGGTGCGTTCGGGTCGGGCAAGACGACCATGATTAAAACGCTTGATCCCGAATCAAAACATATCGAAGCACCATGTTCCGGAGGATCCACAACCATCGCCCTTGATTTTGGTCGGGTAGACATCGGGAATCGGAGGGTCTACCTGTACGGTACACCGGGACAGGAACGTTTTGAGTTTGCACGGGAAATCATTGGTCGTGGGATGGATGGAGCCATCCTTTTAATCGATGCGACCAGTCCTTTTGATGAATTCGTTACCCATCTTCATGATTCTCTTGAAGGGTCCGGGATTCCGTTTATCGCTGTACTGAACAAATGCGATAATGTGGGTGCCCGGCCCGATTCCCTGAAACAGAGTATCCGTTCAGCACGAGTTGTAAAAGCATCAGCGAAACTACAACCGGAGTGTTGTGCAATACTGAGGGATTTTATCGCCACACTTCCCGCGGGACGTCATTGCCATGGAAACAACGTGCATTTTCCATGAATCCCAGTGAAATCCTCTCATAGCGTCATTAACACACTCTTTCCCGGAAAACCTTTATCAGAAACACCATTTTTTACGCTACCGACAAAAAGAATCTGCAATCTGGTCGCGGTTCCTTCGTGGTTTCGATAAGGTTATTCCCATTGAATGAGATCGGGCTGGCGTTGCATCCAGAAGACAAAAAGAAGGATCCCGCAACCCCCCACGAGGAGGAAGACCAAGGGTGCGAGCAACCATCGGTTAAAAATAAGAAGCGCTACCTGGAGCAGGTATCCAATCATGAGACCGGTGATGAGAGCTACCATGATCCGGTAAGGAGTCAGTTTTTTTACCCAGTCATCGGTCATTTATCTTTAGAGTACTCTCTCACATCATAATTCCTGCGGGTGCGTCTGGAATTTTCTTAAAGATCGGGATTCTTTTGACTTTTAACAATCTGATGTCCAATTCCTGTCATTGATGATATGGCGGTTAATTGAATTTTGTGTATACTTGCCGGCGGTTTATCTCATTATTTCGCCATCCTTATTACGATTGAGCAGGTAAAACCAGTTCATGGTTGAAAAAAGTATATACAAAAGCGTCCCGGGTATCCTGCGACCGTTCAAGGAATACTGTCAGAGTATTGGTCTTTCGGAGGGTGATCAGATTGTCTACTACGGTTGCGTCGGGACCTGTACTCCTTTTATCGAGCTTCTGGCGATTGGAATACGGGGTCTGAAACCAGAACAGGTCTTTGTCCCGTTGCTTGACGAGAGCAAAGCGAAGGAACTCCAGAACGTCCCCGATATAGGAATGCAGGTAAGTGGCGGTTCCGCGACGCTCCATCCAAAAGTGATTGTGATTATGGGGGGGCTCGCAATGCCGGATGTGCCGGTTCAAAAGGAACAGGTCCGGGATCTCATCCGACGCCATCCCTCGGTGAAAGTCATTGGTGTGTGTTTCATGAGCATGTTCGAGAAAGCCGGCTGGCCGGGTACGGTTTCCTTTGACCTGATGATTGATGCGACAATCGATCCCGTCACAGTCACGAAGCAATAGACCCGGAACAGGGGGTGATTTCCCACCCCAATCGATCTGCACTGGACTTTGCCATAAAAATCCAAGATTTGATGAGATAATCACAATTCAGTCATTATGAGGGCTCGTTGTCCTTTCAAAACGAAAAAAAAAATTTTGTGGAGTTCTTCGGATCTTTTCCCTAAAGCAAACGAAAATTTGTACTCTTCATCGGGATCCTTTAGTCAACATCACCGTCTCTGCAAGAATGAAAAATCAATGAATCCCTTGTATGGATCAACAAGGAGCAGTTTAACCTTAACACGTTCTCCAACGTACAATCCCTTTTCCCCCTGAACAACTCTTCCCTCGACAGGAGGAGTAAAGATCCGGACATAGGTTCCTTTTTCGGAAGCTCCTGTTACAATTGCATCGAAAATTTCTCCGATACGGTTTTGGAGCAATACGGCTGCTGCAGCTTTTTCCATAAAGCGCTCAACTTTTTTGCTGGCTTTCTCCCGATCGGTCATGTGTTCGGCAAAATCCTCGAGTTGCTCCGGAGTGTACGGCACCTCCCGACGGTAGATGACCGATTTGATCAGGCGTTGGTTGACAAGGTCAGGATAGCGGCGGTTCGGAGCTGTTGCATGAGTATAATCGGTCACAGCGAGCGCGAAGTGACCCAGCGAATCACCCCCTGGCCAGAGCGGCGAATACTCTCCCGGTCCCATAAGTTTTACCACGGTGAGCGAGAGATCCGGAAAACGCTCAGGGTCGATGGACCGCTGTCTTGTCAGGAATGAAGAGAGCGCTTTTACATCGGGTCTTTTCGGGAGACGTGTTCCGAGGTTGGCAGCCGTTGCAACGATCCCTTCCCAATTCTTCGGGGTTTTTACGATGCGTTCGATTGCCGGCAGGCCGGCTTTTTCCAGTGTCGCGATCATTGTGCGGTTTGCCGCGACCATGAACTCCTCGATAATACTCCGAGCTGGATTTGGTTTGATAATGACTAGATCGGTTACAACTCCGCCTTCAATTACCGGGCTCGTTTCGAGGGTCTCGAGATCGAGCGCTCCCTGGTCTATCCGCGCTTTCCGGAGCCTTGTGGCGACTTCATGCTGGAGTCGTATCTGATCTTCCAGACCGGGTGTATCCCGGATTGTTTCCGGCATTGCACCGGTTCCTTCAAGCCACTCGCCAGTGTCTTCGTAGACAAGTTTGGCTCTGTTACAGATGAATGCGGGGAAAATTGTGCCGTATTTCAGTTCCCCATCAGGAAGAACGGTATATTCCGTTACGATGGCATTCCGGTCCTGCAAAGGGAGGAGAGATGTCGCCCCTTTTGAGAGCACGTCCGGGAGCATGGGAAATGTTGTGATGCCCGTATAAACAGAGGTGGAGTTATGGGCCGCATACCGGTCTGTTGCCGATCCTTTTGGTACGAAGGTATCGACGTCGGCGATCGCTACAAAGACATGAACAGAGTCATCAGGCATCCGCTCGCAGAACTCAACCTGGTCGAGGTCTTCAGAGTCAATATTGTCGATTGACGACCAGAGCATATCCCTAAGATCCCGTGCCCCCCTTTGCTGGCGCTTGGTATTCTGCCCTGCAGCTTCAGCAGCTTCACGCATAACGGATCCAGGATGTCGGGATGCGAATCCGTACTTTTCCATTACGTGTACTGCGATTTTTCCTAGATCAACGGGCGTCGGTTGCATCATAGTTGTATGAGTGTAGTTGGGGACATGCTTTAATACGCCGGTCAGATCTGCCGCGTCTGGCTGCAGACGTAAAAAAAAGATGAAGTTAGAGGATGACGATTAGAGATACGGGTTGCGCAGCGCCTTGTTGACGCCGAATGTCGCCCGTTCCTCAAGAGTCTTCTTGTTCTTGGTGATCTTCTCGTTGGCGAGCTTGGTCACCAGTTCAAGGCCAGGCTTGACCTTCTCGATCGGCTGGGTCTCGAAGATGCCTGCCGCCATTGCCTTTGCCCAGACCGAGTCACCGATCTTGGACCGGACGAAGACGGTTGACCAGCCATCGGGGCTGCCGACGGAACCGGTTGAGATGTCACCAAGGTTTGCGACATAGTCAAGGCAGACGTGGCAGCCGGGCTGCTCGTACTTGTGGGTAACCTTGAGCGGCAGGGAGACGACCTGTCCGCGCTTGCCGTAAACCCAGAACTTACCCTTCCCGATCTCCATCTTCTTGACAGATTCCATCTTCATGGCTGCGTGGTCTTCCACGAGCTGAACGATACTCTGGTACGGGAAGTTCTCCATGCAGAAAATGCCGACTGCGAGTGCAATGTTTGCACCGACATCACGCCATCCAATCGGGTACAGCTGCCCCTTCCTGATCGCCTGCATCTGGCAGGGAGTTCCAACGATCCCGATCTTGTCGAGACCGAAGCTGCGGGTTGCTTCCTTGATGAGGGAAACATTCGGGCTGATGTTGTACTTGGTGCCTGCCGCTGCAAGCAGTTCAGCCTTGGTGTTCACGATCGCCGGGATGGGTCTCCAGGGTTCGATCATATCGAAATTCGAGTTGTCCCTCATGACCTTTGACGGGTACTTGGCTGCAAAATCCTTGGATGCTGCAACGATTGCACCGTCAATGATTCCTTCGTCAAGGGCAAATCCAAAGAGCGAGGTAACGATACCGCCATCCTGAGCGTGTTTCAGGATCTCCTTGTCGGTGCTCCGGGCTGAGACGCATGATTTGTATTTACCGAGTTCTGCTCCCATTTCAATCACCCTCACTGGAGCGCGGCCATAATGGCCTCGTTGATTGCCTCATAGTTCTCAACAACATCAAAGCTGAACCATGCCCGCGGGCACTGGTTGTAACAGGCACCACACTTGATGCACAGGTCGCGCTCTCCCTGGGGTTTGCCATACTCATGGGTAATGGCATTGACCGGGCAGGCTGCAGCGCAGGCTCCGCATCCCATGCAAAGTCCCTGGTTGATGACATTGGTCATGAGGTCGCAGAAGCATGCTGAAGTTCCTCTCTCCGCTGCCTTCATGAGCGGGGTTAAGAACTTGGTTGCGAGGTCCTTTTGTTCCTTGGTCCCCTTGAGGAGCAGGTATGCCATAACCGCGACGTTCCGGATCATCTGGGGCGTCGGTGCGCATCCAGGGATGTACACGTCGACCTTGATCAGGTCGCCGATCGGCAGGTACGCTTCGTGCTGCGGCTGGTTCTGCTGGCCGCCGCGGGAGAACCGGGTGATGTTGCCGTAACAGGCACAGCCGCCGAGTGCTACGACGACTGCGGACTTCTCACGGGTCTCCTTGATCTCTGCCACTGCGAGTTTGTCGTTAATACAGACGGAACCCTCGACGAACGAAACATCGACCTTCTGGATGTGCCTTGCGTCTGCAAGTGTTGGCATGTACTTCAGGTCGACATACTTGTCGAGGAGTGTTAACAATCCGGCATAGTTGTCTGCGAGTGCCACAGTACAACCCGTACACCCACTCAGGTGTGTGTAGCCTACTGTAATTTTGTCTGCCACAGGCTTAACCTCCTTTTTTGTTGAATCTACTTTTGGTGCTGCGTCAGCTTGTTTTACAGGTGCCGCAGGTTTCTGCGGTTCCGTGCTGACTTTCTTCTTTCCGAAGATGCTGTCTAGCAGTCCCATGCTCTACACCTACCAAATCGAGTACAAAATGTACCGTTTTGGGGATAGTCTGTGAAACTTCATCCGAGAGACCGATCTCCATCTCAGGATCGGTTACCCGCGCCGGCTGACACCCGACAATTGTGATATCGATGAGATCCTTGATGCGCTGCAGCGGTTCGGTCAGATCCCAGGAATGGGCATCGCGGTAACTGCCGGGAGGCAAGTCCTCCACACGGAACTTTGCAAGTGTTCCGGGCATTGCGCCAAAATCCGCGATATCGATGATCACCAGCTTCTTCGTCACTGCCGGGTCAAGGAGCGTAAAAATAAAATGGGGGCCTCCAAGGCCCGCATCTATGACACTCACATTGTCGGGAAGCGAGATCTTCTGGAGTTCCTCGATGACCGCCGGTCCGAATCCATCATCGGCAAACAGGGGATTTCCACACCCCGCAATCACAATTTCAGAGTACAGCATTGCGGTACTCTCACTGGATGAGTTTCTGGGCTACCAGCCTGTTCTCTTCATCCACGACAATCATGTGGGTTGCACACGATACGCACGGGTCGTACCCGCGCATAATGACTTCGGCGAGCTGCCAGGGTGCACCCTTGAGTGCAGCGCTGCATGTCGCAAAGTTCCATGTGGTCGGGACAAGCATGCTGAAGTACTGGACCTTCCAGTCCTTGACACGGGTGATGTGGACATCAGTCCCGCGGGGGGCTTCGTTGGATGCCCAGCCGAGGGATCCATCGCCGTCGGGGATATAGTCTGCAATGACCTTACCATCAGGGTTAAGGGCGTCGATGCAGTCGATCATCTCATACAGGCAGTCCTGGTACTCCATCTGTCGGGCGATGTTCTGGCCTGCGGTGCCCTTCTCGTCATAGTTCTTGTAGGTGACAAGGCGGGCGCGGGGGCCGACCTCGACAGGCTGGCCGTCGTACATCGGGATGCCCGTGCAGGCCTCCATCTGCGGGTTAACCTTGGTACCGAGCTTGGTGGTTCCACCGATCGGGTACCGGGGTTCTTCGAGGGTGACGTCCATCTCGCCCATGTACCAGTCCCACGGCCGGACTTCCTTGAACCGGTTGATGTCCCAAGTGGGGCATTCGTCAAGGCTTGAGCTCCCATAGAATGCATGGGTTGCAAGGTAGCCCTGGTTGTGGTACCCGAGGGTCTTGGGCATCGGGACTTTCATGCCGCCGACATCCACGCTGTCCCTGTTGTGGTAATTACGGATGACTGCGATCATGAACTCTGACTGTGCGTGAGCAAGGACAAGGCCCTCCTTAGCGAGGTCATACATCTTGGTCTTTGCCTGCGGTGAGCAGTTGCGGTACATCCCACCAATCCGGGTATTCCGTGGGTGAATGCAGTCGCCACCCGCAATCTGGCCGATGGTCTGGCCGATCTCACGGAGCCTCTGGATCCGTTTTGCAACCGTGCGCACCGGCTCTTCTGCCGTAAACGGATTGATCTTGGTCTCGGTGCCCGGGATATAGTAGTCGGGCAGGAGCAGGATGTTATGCAGTGCAATGCTGTGCAGCCTGTTGGCCAGCTGCAGGATGTGACGGAGCATCTTTGCGTCTTTCGGGATCTCGCACTTGATGGATGCTTCCATCGCTTCGGTGGCCGCGAGGTTGTGGGCAATCGGACAGATACCACAGACGCGTGACGCGATCTTGGGGACCTGCTCAGGTGTCTTGCCTACGGCAAGTTTCTCGACGCCTCTCACGGGGGTAATGGAACACCAGTTACCCGTCTCAATGATACCTGCGTCGTTAACCTTCAAGACAAGCTTGGAGTGTCCCTCATGTCTTGTGGTTGGGGAAATCTCTACAACTTTCGACAATGCTATCGCCTCATGTATGTTGCGTTGTTCGTAGCGCTGTACAGGATTTTTGGATCTCTCATCTCTAGAGATAATTGACCGTACAAAGTACGTTCAACTGATGTTACACCATCTGTTTAATAACTCTTTTTATGTCGATCGGATGGTTGTAAAAAAATCAAAATTAATTGAATTTTCCATTTTTACGGAGCATTTAGAGAGATCCGCAATAAATATCTTCAGAGTTTTTTTTGGGTAAATATACTATATTTTTTAAATAAAATTGTAAACATTCTCTGAAATTCAGCGGATTTCTCTCTATAGCCGAATGGATACCTCAATTCTCACTGCGGAACCGCTCTCCGTTCAGTTCATCCATCAGTTCTGCGATTGTCGCGCGCCGTTCTGCATAAGCATCGTGCTGGTGGATGCTCTCTTCATTGGTCTGTTTGATCGTGACGACGGAATCTCCCGAAAGGTATACGAAATCGGCGAGCACTTTTTTTGCCATTTCACGGACGCAATCTTCGACAAACCGGGGATTCTTATGAGCAGCAAGGACGACGTGACTCTCATCGCCCCGTTTCAGCAGCTCATAAATGCCCGAACTCATCGAATCCTTCAGGATCCGGATGATCTTCTCAAGGTCAACATGCTGGTCATCATCGGTTTCAATGCAGAGAAAACCGCGACCGCGCTGGTTATGGGTTGCCATCGGCACTTCGTCAAAGAACTCGTCAATGACCGTATTCCTGACCCCGAGATCCTGTAGCACGTGCATTGCCCGCTCTTTCATGATATTCTGGGCGCAAGGACAGGCGGTCATTCCGGTAACCTCAGCGCCGATACTCTTCCTGACAATCGGGGCCCGGAACGTCCGGCGCGCGATTGCTCTCGCATGGACCTTTACGATTTCATGACTTGTAGTGTGACTGACAGGTGTTTCACGCTTGACCATGAATTCACTGCGCATAAGGACTTCTGTACGATCAGCGTATTCATGTCGATCAAGAAGTTTTCTCGCCACTGCGCTGCAGAGGTTCTCGATCTCTTTCACTTCCCCATCAATGGCCTGCTGGAGGACTTCATCGATGACTTCAAAGTTGCGGGAGAGATTCGCACCTTTAAGACTCCCCGGCAGGTCAACAAAGACATCGAATGTCGAGATAAAGATAACGGGGCGCTTATCGGGACCACGGGATACTTCTACCAGTTTCTTTACATTTTTCACGCCGACACGGGTCAGATTGATACGGACATCCGGAGATGTTGCCTGAATGTCAGGAAGCTCTCGGGTGAACGGGTGTCCCATACTATGGGGAGAATCTGGTTGAGGAATGGCAGATCAAATCCTTTCTTTTTCTTCCTTAGCTTTTCTTATTAAACCTGTGCACTTCCGTTTTTTTCATATAATATTTATGTGCTTTGTTGCTGATATCAAAGAGAAGCCATATGTTAAAAAAATATTACGAGGCTGATGCGGATATCCGTGTTCTGAAGGGGAAGAAGATAGCGGTGATCGGGTACGGTTCGCAGGGGCGCGGGCAGTCCCTGAACCTGCGGGACTCCGGGCTTGATGTTGTCATCGGTCTCAGGAAAGGAAAGAGCTGGGATGCAGCGACGAAAGACGGTATGAGGGTGCTTCCGGTATCTGAAGCAGTCAAGAAGTCTGATATCATCCAGATACTTCTTCCTGACGAACATCAGGGATCGATTTATCAGGCTGAAATAATGCCGTATCTTTCGGAAGGCAAATGCCTGATGTTCTCCCACGGGTTCAACATTCACTTCGGGCAGATTGTTCCGCCGCCGACCATCGACGTTATCATGGTTGCTCCCAAAGGACCTGGCGCAATGGTGCGAAGGCAATATGAGGAAGGAAAGGGAGTGCCGGCACTTATCGCAGTTCACCAGGACGCGACAGGAAATGCGCGCAGACTGGCCCTTGCATATGCAAAAGGGATCGGTGCAACCCGCGCTGTGGTTTTGGAAACGACGTTTCGCGAAGAGACAGAGACCGATCTCTTTGGTGAACAGGCGGTGCTCTGCGGAGGCACAACGTCGCTTATCAAGGCCGGGTTCGAGACTCTCGTCGACGCTGGTTATTCACCCGAGATGGCGTATCTCGAAGTGCTTCACGAGACCAAGCTTATTGTCGACCTCATCTATGAGGGCGGCCTTACAAACATGCGGAAGTTCATCAGCAACACTGCACAGTACGGTGACCTGACGCGGGGTCCGAGGGTCATTGGTCCGGAATCGTATGAAGCGATGCAGGAGATCCTCTACGAAATCCAGAGCGGAAAATTTGCCCGTGAATGGATGCTTGAGAATAGGGTAAATCGTCCGGTGTTTACTGCGCTCACAAAAGCTGACGAAGAGCACCAGATTGAAAAAGTGGGCCGTGAAGTCCGGGCTCTCATGCCTCAGTTCAGGAAAGAGGGAGCGGATAGTACTGGTAGGAAAACCGTCAAAAAAATGACCAAATCAAGAATGCGAAAGAAATGATACTTTTCGGTCTGAAACCTTTTTTGTCGTGGCTTCCTACTTTATCCTGATGAAGGTCTGCATCATTTACCATTCGGAGACGGGGAATACCCGGCATGTTGCACAACACATAGCATCAGCATGTGGCGCCGAACGCCTGATCGAAGTACTTGATTGTGCGAGATACAACAGGCTTACCAGATTCTTAAGTCAATGCAGCAGGGCACGCAGGGAGGACCTGACTCCCATAGATCCTTCAAACATCGATGTCACGGATTATGATCTCATCGTGCTGGGATCACCAGTCTGGGCATTCAAACCCACGCCGCCGATTCATGCGGCGATCAATGCTTTAACCGGGCATACCGGGAAACCTGTGATCGGTTTTTTCACCCATGGTGGGAAGCCGGGCTCGACTGAAGAAACCTTTACACGATGGTGCGAACAACGATGGCTGAAGGTTGCAGGGACAATTTCTGTGAATTCCCGGGATATTGAGGACGAAAGTAAGACTGATGAAATTGTGAAGATCATAAATTCATTGAGAAATTCCTCTTTTTCCGGGATCTGAACCAGTGGATTTCCCCCCATGTTTCCTCATTTTTCCATGCTGATAACCAGGTACGATACTTTCACCGACCACAAATAAACTGGTCACATTGTATGGGATGGAAAGAACCGCGCAATGATTGAGTCTGTCGATTCTCTTGAAAAAAGAAAAATCCCATAACCATATTTGATCGTATCATTCCCGCACCTCACGTCCCCGCACGAAAACTGACTCCAGCGATGAATGCAGCAATATATCACCGGAATTTCCGGACTATCCCGTCTGAAAAACGAAAAAAAGGAAAACGTAGAAAGTGTATACCTTCCTGCATCTACTTTTTTTTTAACAAAAATTCCTGACAATATTTTTAAAGAACTGCAGATTTGGGGATTCTTCGGGGAGATCCATCCCCATCCGTCTCAGCTTTTCCTTTTGAATGGGCCAGTCATACAGATTCGTAAATTCCATTGCACGTTCCGGGTGTGGCATCAGTCCAAGGACTTTTCCATCTTCAGATGTAATGCCTGCGATGTCCAGTACAGATCCATTGGGATTATCGGGGTACTCTCCGTTTGCAGGCGATCCATCCGCGTGACAATATTGGAATGCAATCATGTTCTTTTTTTTCAAACGGTGCAGGATCTCATCCGAACAGAAGAAATTCCCTTCTCCATGAGATATCGGGCAATAGATTCTTTCTATCCCTTTTGACCATAGATTGTCTGAGACCGGCCGGAGGGTTATGAACCTGCATTCCAGAACCCCGATCTGGTTTGGCATCAGGGCTATGGAACGTTCAAATGTATGGTCGAACGCGGGCACGAGTCCAAGGTTTACGAGGATCTGGAACCCATTACAGATGCCAAGGACAAGATTATCCCCCTGGATGAATTTTTCAAGATCTCTCCAGAGATTGTTCCGGATGCGGTTCGCATATGCATTACCGGCCCCGGTGTCGTCGCCATAGGAAAAGCCTCCAGGGAAGATTAGGAGCCGGTAATCAGACATTTGTTTACGTTCCGAGATGAGATCGTTGATATGGACGATATCTGAATTCATACCGGCGCGGGCCAATGCTTCCTGCGTTTCCATTTCAGAGTTGATCCCGTACCCGCTCATAATGAGTGCTCGTTCGCCCGTCCGACTTTTTTGCGGCGGTGTCCCCTTTACTTTTCCCGTTTGGGCTTCTCTTCCTGTTCCCGCATCCCTGTTTTTTTCTGCATTCATGTGTCAATACCCCCGGAAAGGCGATTTATAAGCATCTTCCAGTTGTCTTACGGGAACATCGGCAAGTGTAGTACGGTCATTTACAACCCTCAGGGATGAACCTGTCACCCTGCCAACGAGCATCGCGTCTGATCCCATCTGTTGTTCAAAAGCTGTTTTTCTCTCAGGTGCGATCGTCACGACAAATCTCGAGAGTGATTCGGAGAAAAGGTAATAGTCGGAATGCGTGACCAAAGGTATCCTGACTTCCATCCCAAGCCTGCCAGCGATAGCGACCTTGGCGAATGCGACGAAAAGACCTCCGTAATTGACCGGATATGCCGAGCCTACCAGCTCTTTATCGATTGCCGTCGTCAGATTTCCGTACTGCACTATCGCTTTCGCTGCATTAAGATGGGCGATCCTGTTACCTGAGAATCCCCGGGAAGCAAAATATTCCGACCCACCGAGTTCCTCGAACGTCTCTCCTACAATATAGACAAGGTCTCCTTCGCATTTGGCATCCATGGACACAGCTTTTTCAACATTACTGCATATCCCGATGGATGAGATAAGGAGCGTCGGCGGAACTGATACCTTCACAGGATTACTGTTGGCATCGAAACCAGAAAAATCGTTGAACATACTGTCTTTTCCGGAGATAAAAGGAGTTTTAAACTCGCGGGCGAAATCATGACACCCCTTTGCAGCGAGTTTAAGTTGTCCGAGACGTTCCGGGTCGTCAGATGAACACCAGCAAAAATTATCAAGAAGTGCGATTGAATCGAGAGGGATGCCAAGGGAAATCAATCCCCGGATTGCAGTATCGATTGCTGCCCCTGCCATCCGGTAGGGATCGATCTCTGAGTAAAGCGGAAATAGTCCCTGCGAGAGTCCAACCGCCTTCTTCGATCCCAGAATAACTTTTGTTAGTGAAGAGATCCCCTGAACCCTTCCCGGCCCCTGGACCGGCCCAATGACATGCCCTCCCTGTACGGTGTGATCATATTGGGTAGAGATAAATTCCTTCGAACAGAGATTTTTCCTTTTCATCATGGAGAGGAGCACATCATCAAGCCTGAGAACCCTGCCGGGCTCTGGCTCCGGATATTTTTTCTTTGTCCAGGTTGTTTTCAGGTGTTTCTTCGGAAGACCGTCATGCAGGAAATCAAGACTGATATCCATAACGGTTTTTCCGTGATACTGAACGACACACCGTCCGGTATCCGTAAATCGACCGATTACGGTTGCTTCGACATCTCTTCGTCTCATCAGATCCTGAAACTCTCCCTCCTTATCGGGAGGTACAGCAAGAGTCATCCGTTCCTGCGATTCAGAAATCCAGATCTCCCACGGGGCCATGCCGTGATATTTTAATGGAACGGCATCGAGAACAACATTGCAACCATTACATTCTTTGGCCATCTCTGCGACAGAACAGGAAAGCCCTCCTGCACCATTATCTGTTATGCTGTTGTATAGTCCAAGATCTCGCGCTTCTTTTACAATAACATCAGACAGTTTTTTCTGTGTTATTGGATCGCCGATCTGAACTGCCGTTACCGGGCTTGCCGGGTCCAGAGCTTCAGATGAAAACGTCGCTCCATGAATTCCATCCTTTCCGACGCGGCCTCCGACCATGACGATCAGGTCCCCGGCTTTCGCTCTCTTTTTGTACAAGTCTACGGTTCCATTTTTTCTTGGCATGATGCCAACTGTTCCGACGAAAATGAGCGGTTTGCCGATGTATCGCTCGTGAAAATAGCACCATCCCTGAGGCGTCGGAATTCCTGAGCAGTTCCCGCCAACTCCTACTCCCCTGATAACCCCGTCAAGGATCTGGCGCGGCGGGAGAATGGGATTAACCTTATTATTACCTCTGAAAAGCCCCGGTTCGGTTTCAGGATCTCCGACACAATACCCGTAATAGTTCAGGGCCGGTTTTGCACCAAGTCCGAATCCGATGGTATCCCGGTTTACACCGACGATTCCCGTCAGGGCTCCACCGAATGGATCCAGGGCTGAAGGAGAATTGTGTGTTTCGACCTTATGGGTCACGAGATACGAATCGTCAAAGACGATTGCGCCCGAGTTATCCGAGAAAACGGACACACAGATATCTTTCTTTCCCCTCTCACGACGGATCGCATTCGTCGCGCCCTGGATATAGGTTTTATAGAGCCCATCCGGGATGTCATCGTCCATTGAAGAAGCAAAAATTGTATGCTTACAGTGCTCGCTCCACGTTTGTGCGAGCGATTCGAGTTCCAGATCAGTGGGTTTTCTGCCCTGTTCTTTAAAATAACTCCTTATGGTGTGCAGCTGGTCGAGATCAAGAGCGAGGGGACCTCTTCGAAGGCCGGTTCCAGGATCAATGATACCTTCTTTTCCTATGCGTGAAAGATCCGTGTCGCTGATATCCAGATCAACAGGATATGCAGAACTTGATTCATTCAGGCTGACGACCGGCACGATCCGATCCATCCCTGTGGATCCATATTCTGACCTCGTTTTGAAATATACCCGGTTTATAAGGGGGTTTGCAAGTTTGGATGAAAGATCATTGATATTTTTCGGCGAAAGTTTTCCCTTTATCAGATACAACTGAGATGTTGAGACAAACTCCCCCTCAGCGAACCGGAGTGAAAAAAAATCTTCAATCGTTTGTTTCGCGGTCGTTCCCCTGTTGTCCGTCACTCCCGGAAGGAATCCTATTTCCATCGCAAGATCAAAATCGGCCTCTGTCGGAGTATCCACGGTAAAATTCTGGACAACCGGGTTTGCAAGCTGACTGCCAATCTGGAAAAGATCTTTTTTGGAAAAATTCCGGGAACATGTGACTATGGTATAGATATCGATGAGGTTGACTTCTGTCACAGAAAAACCGAAAGACCGGATTTTTTCTGTACGTATCTTTAACCGAGGATCTGAAGCATACCGTACTTCTATCCTGTGGATAAAAGAGGCCATGATCATGATTTGGTTTAAATTACAAAATATCTATGGGAACCGGCTTGCATTGGAAAGGATCCCCTCGGTCAGGTGCAACATTGTGGGAAGCCTTATTGGGGTACCGCCACTCATTATATAACGATGACAGATCCCTACGAAAACCTTCTTAAAAAAGCATATTCCTCAATCACCGAGGTGAGCGGGACCTCGGAACGATTTGTAGTTCCCGAAGCGAAGGCATACATTGAAGGCAAAACAACAATCCTTGAAAATTTTACAGAAATTGCCGATAAGGTCAGGCGTGACAAGGATCACATGATGAAATACCTGCTGGGTGAGCTGGGAACTTCCGGAAAAATCGATGGGAACCGCGCAATTTTTAATGGGAAATTTGAGATCTCCCTCATCAAGACGATCCTGAAAAATTATGTCGATGACTACGTCATCTGTTCGGAATGCGGGAGACCTGATACAAGGCTCGTGAAAGACGATCGGATCCTTCTTCTCCGCTGTGATGCGTGTGGAGGGCATCGGCCAGTGCGGAAACGTAAAGTGCGAACGGAACCGGTGTCGGAGAATCTTGAGGAGGGTGCCGAAGTTGACCTTGAGATTCAGTCCCTGTCGAGGCGTGGAGACGGGGTAGTGAAAATGGGCAGGTACATCATCTATGTCGCGAATGCCAAACCCGGCCAAAAAGTCAGGGTGAAGATAACCCGGATCTCCGGCTCAATCGCTTTTACGGAGAGGCTGCAATAAGAAAAATTTTTTTAAAAAATAGATTATTTTTCAAGACTTTGAATGAGTTTATCGCAATTTTTTGAAATCTTTTTGCAGGCATCGCGGATAACTGCAAGAGGGGCTTTTTTTCCTTTGGTTGTAACAAGAAGTTCCGGGTCCGAGAACTGGAATTCGATTGTATATTTCGCGACATCAACCGCGGGATCGCGGAGAATTTCGTCGGTCAGCGCGTTCATGAACGTATGCCCCTCCCCCTGGATGATGAGACGCGCCTTGTTTGCCTCCAGCTCGAGCACCTTGACAATCATGCACCTATGTTTGGGGAGCTTATAAGTATTAATGTATGGGTCGCGGGAGCGCCGAACGATCCTGGGATTAGTATACGAACGTTTCTCCGTCTCTCCCAATATGGGGGAGGTCCCAGGCAAGAAGATGACTTGCATGAACACATCGGAATTGCGTTGGGGTCAATTTTTTAGCCAGCGAACATGCATCAAAATAGTTCATGTGCTTGGGAATGTGAATTTCAGGGGGAACGAGGGCATCAAGAAGCAGAAGATCAAGGTTCTTGAGCAATCCGAGGCTCTTTGCCGGAATATCCGCGTTCGTATCTGAGGTAAAACCTACTTTTACTCCCTCGTGTTCGATCAGTATTCCGCAGGTGTATGCAGGGGGATGTCTGACCAGAAAGGGTGTTATGGAGCAACCAAATAGTTCAAAAGTCTCATAGGGATTGAATGGATTTTTTTTAAATGTCAGGAATCCAAAAAGCCCGGCGCAATACGAAAGCACGGGTGGCGCTGCGAAGACAGGTGGAATATCCTGAACCCGGTAAAATTCCCCGAAACCCATGAAATGGTCATAATGCCCGTGTGTCCATATGACTGCATCGATCCGTGGGGATTCATTTGCCAGAAGCTGCTGACGCAGATCCGGAGACGTATCGATCAGGATATTCCTGCCATCGGCTTCGATCAGGATTGAAGTCCTGAGACGGGAGAGATGCTCCGTATTAGCCCGGATACACTGAGGGCACGAGCATCCGACACGGGGTGTTCCTACTGCATCACCGGTCCCAAGAAGGGTAATTTTCATGCTAGAGCCAGTTCATTCTGCGGATAGATTCCCGGTTCCTTACCATCAGGATGCCCTTCCCGATATCTGTCTGTTCGATCTCTGTGCGGTTGTCTATTAAAGCGGAAAGCAGGGCTTCTTTTACCATCAGCCTGAGATCCGATCCCGAAAAACCCTCTGTTTCCTCTGCCAGTGTTTGAAAATCGAATTTGCAGGGAATGGAAGCAGTAATTTTCTTCAGGATTTCCGATCTCATTCTTTCATCCGGTAAGGAAAATTCGATAACTTCGTCGAACCTCCGCCATGCTGCTTCATCGAGCAACTGGGGGTGGTTGGTTGCACCGATGAGAACAACTCCATTTTTTACAAGACTAATCCGGTCAATATTTTTGAGGAGTGCGTTGACTGCCCGCTTCATCGCACCGTGATCGTCAGCGACACGGCTCTTTGCGACAAAATCGAATTCATCGATGAAAAGGATCGACGGCGTGATTTTCTTTGCCAGTTCGAAAATACGGTCAATGTTTTTTGAAGTCTCACCGAGATATTGTGAAGTTATCATCGAAAGTCTGACTTCAAGGACCGGCATATGCAGCGTGTGGGACATTGCCAAAGCCAGCGAAGTCTTCCCTGTTCCCGGTGGGCCGACGAAGAGAAGTTTCCCAACTTCATAAATCCGGTGTTTCTGGAGAAAATTGCGATTCGCAAGGGCGTGGTTAACCTTGGCGATAATGCTCAGCTGTTCCGGTGTGCACACCAGATCCTCCATGCGTTGTTCTACCTCATCCGGTGCGCTTATTATCACAAGATCGAGGGCACTTTTCAGTTTCTCATCATCAACGGTAAGTGAAGCGATTTTTGTATCCAGATATACCTTAGTATCTTCGAACGGGGGATTTGCCGCTTTCACAGCATGATAGGAAACGCCGATAGAGTCAAGATGTTCAAAGTAGAATGCGAGGGCGGGATTTTTTTCAATAAAGTTCTTCCCCCCTTGCTTCAAGAACCACTGCGCTGCAGGCTCCAATGTTGTAACTTTCAAGCGTTGCCCGAACTCCTCAAATGTCACAAAAGGGTTACCTGCAAGACGCGTATGGGCTTCTGCAATTCCGATGGCCCGTTTTATGGCACCATCGCTGATTGCAACCGGTCGCCTGATTGCCTCAGGTCCGCTTCCCCCTGAGGAAAAGATGTCGCGGCACACGGGGGTTAAATCGTTAATATCGAGTTCCGTGTGACGGTTGTAAATTTCCCCCGTTAACAGGATCTCCATAAGACGCAGGGTGTCAGCATCGCCACTCATCATTGTAACTCAGAATATTTCCCGTAAAAATGAATAAGGTTATCTCAACCGCGGGTTGTCACGATACAACCATTATCCGTCACGATGACCGTGTGTTCGTGCTGGGAGACAAAGGATCCTGCAACGTCAGATAAGACGGGATAAACGTGAAGATTTCCCGATCGGACCAGGGATGGTAACAGCAGATCCGTTTTCTTCTCCTTTATCCAGCGTCGGGCAAAAGGCAGACCGCGGCGTTCCGATACCTGTTCCAGGACTGACCGTTGGGCAGGGACTCTTACGGGCTTGTTCGAGATCTGTTGGTAAATTTCCTTTTTCATCTTTTCGCTTACCCGACCGGTTCCGGTTGTCGAGAACGGTTCGATCGCAAACACCATCCCCTCTTCGAGGATAGCACCCCCATTCATACCAATATTGGGTATTGTCGGGGCGCAATGGATAACAAATCTGTCAAGTCCATGGCCGGTAAGATTGGCAACCGGCCGAAAACCTCTTCGTTCGATCTCGGTCTGAATTATTTTCCCAAGGTTGCCGACAGTTTCGCCCGGACGAACATGATCGATCGCGCGTGCCAGAGCCTGTTCAGATGCCTCGACCAGCGAGGAGTTTGATCCCAGGTCTATCGTTGTTGCAGTATCAGCGATATAGCCTTCGTAGTGGACACCAAGGTCAAGCTTCACGAGATCTCCTTGTTTAAAAAACCGTTCGTCGCCCGCGGATGCCGTGTCATGTGCGGCATCCTCATTCAGGGAAACATTCAGAGGAAATGCGAGACCCGCTCCTTCTCTTGCCACAGCACCCTCAATAGTCTCAACAACTTCGAGATAGGAGGTTCCGACGCGAATCATCATCTCTCCCTCTGCAAGGATCTTTGAAGCGATCTTTCCAGCAGTGAGGTATTTTTCAAGGATGTCGTCTTCCATCAGAGTACCAGTTCCTTCGGATATTTTGTTAACAGTCTGAATCCTCTTTTTTCGACTGTCCCGATGTCCTCAAGACGAACCCCCCCGATTTTTGGAAAGTAGAGTCCGGGTTCTACCGTAATGACATTGCCTTGCGCGAGGGGCCCACCAGAGGGCCCGAGAGAGGGAGCTTCGTGGATCTCGAGCCCGACACCATGACCGAGATTATGAATGAATCCCCGGGATCCGCTCTCAAATCCCCGGCTCGAAAAGAGGTCGATTACCTTCTGGTGTATGGATGATCCAGTTTTTCCATCCTGTATCAAGGATACCGCAAGATTATGGGCATCGGAAACAGCGGAATACATGTCTTTAATTTCCGGAGATGCCTCCCCTCTGACCACTGTACGTGTCATATCAGAATAATATCCCGATCTCTCGTCCTGAGGGAATAGGTCGATGATTATCGGTTCGTTTGCAAGGAGAGGGCCATTCCCGACGGCATGCGGAATTGCGGTCTCTGCCCCACAGGATACAATAGTGTCTGTGACCCTGCAGCCAAGATCGATCAACAGCCGGTGCATCTCCCCGCGGATCCGTTCTGATGTGAGGGGTTCCCCTTGCAGAAACAAAGTACCTTTTCTCTCCTGTGATTTTCTGATAAGCGTGATTGCCTTGTCGATAGCCTTTTCTGTGCACTGTTGCACGTGTCGAATATAGCGGCGTTCGGTCCGGGATTTTACCGCCCGAAGATTTGCAAGTCCTTTCTCATCTATCTTTACCTGGAATTTTCTCTCCAATGACCGTGCGAGCCGGATTGGAAAATTTGGGGGAACGAGAATCGTCCCTTTCGTTAAACCGGCAATCATAAGCGCCGTTGCATCCCAGAGATTGTTCTCTTTTTTCAAAATATCGGGGAGTCCGGCGGCGGTACGTGTCATGACGGCTGTCCGGGCCTCGCGTACTGCGCGTGCATACTCCATTTGAGATATTACAATCACTCCCCTTTCTCCATTTCTTTTTATAAAGACGAAGGGATCGCTTGTTGAAAAACCTGTCAGGTACCTCATATCCGGTTCAACGGATGAGGCATAGACCAGATATGCATCAGCGCCATTCGCCACGATAATCTGATCGAGGGCATCCATTCTAGAGGAATGTATGCTGCAAAACGTCAAGTACTTTTATCATTGAGGCAATGAGGTACCTGTAATGGATACAGAAACCAGAGAGATGTGGCGATGGAAATTCTATCGCCTCGCCCTTCATCTTAATGCTGTTATCCTTTGTGCAGCGCTCACTGTAATGGCAGTGCTCAAAGCTCCTGATTCCTTCAGGATTCCTTCAGTTGTGATTCTAATTATCCTTGATTTAATTCTCTCGTACACTTTCTACGGGAATTATTTCTCCACAAAAGCGTGGCTTGACGAACATAGCACACCAAGTACGGCCGGGAAAGCGGATCAGGAACGGAAGGACTCTTCATGATCCGAAAAATGAAAGAGGAGATAGAACTGTTCAGCCGCCATATCGTCATCGTGCGAGCTGTCCTTGCCAACCAACCGATCGGGATCATGAAACTTGCCGAACACCTCAGTCTGCCCTCGCACCGGATCCGGTATTCCCTGCATGTGCTTGAGCAGTTCGGATATATTCGTGCATCGCCGGATGGAGCTATTGCGACAGCAAAAGCAACGCGACTCCTGAATGGAATTGATGCTGATCTTGACGACCTTATCGAGCTGTTGGGAGAGATGAAGAGCGTTCGTTAAACAGAGCGATCCTTCAGCTCTTGATTTCATGATCCAAACAAGCGCTACCTTTAAAAAGCCTTACAAAGAATCTAATAAGGCAAGTCCTCTTTGCCGCCATAACTCAGTTGGTAGAGTGTCTGGCTGTTAACCAGAATGTCACAGGTTCGAGTCCTGTTGGCGGCGTTTTTATTCTGGGCCCGTAGCTTAGTTGGTTAGAGCGCCCGGCTCATAACCGGGCGGTCATGCGTTCGAATCGCATCGGGCCCATCGGATAAACAAACCCGAACATCAACCGCTCCCTTGCACATTTGAAAAAAATCTTTCTGGATCACCAGACTCTTTTGGAAACCTTTTCCTTGCGGAAAAGTAACAGCACAGTGTATGAAGTGCCCTGTTTGTGGCAAAGACTGTGTTTCTTCTGCCCAAGAAATACTCGATATCCTCCCGACAATTTTCCTTCCCTGCTCCGGCTGCAGCGTTCGCATGCTCGATAAGCGGGTTCCTCTTTCGGATCTTTCATACCTTCCCCCGTGTGTTTGTGGAAAACGGTTTATTGATGAAGTTTTTGCCCATCTTTATGTTATCATGGTTGAACAGGGGGATCTGAAGAAAACGGATCCTCTTTATGCAGTAGGATCACCGTTGATCCATCCCGGCTTTGCGGTTGAACGACCCCCTTTCCTTCCGGAAAAATCCCTTGTCCTCCTTTCGAAAAAAGTTACAAAGGAAACTGCTCTCCGGATGGTTGATGAGGTACCGGAGATCCGGGGGGTTGTCCGGAGTGGGGATTTTACCCCGGGGCTTGCACATTTGAATTTTAACGCGGTTCCCCGAGTTTACGAGCTCCTTGCAGGTTGCGATGTAAGGGCAGATGTCTTTCCCTTCAGGAGTGGTGCCCTTGTTCTCTACAAACAGCAGTCTCTCATTCATATTGAGTTTCCCCGGGGAAATGATCCGAAAATACGCATGATCGAACAACGTGTTGGACCACGGCTCGTGAAAAGTTTCGTTGATGCCTGCTGTGGTGTAGGGACACTCGGCCTTGCTGCCGCATGTCTCGGCGTTGACCGGGTAATCCTGAACGATGCATGGTACGCCTCTGCATTCTGGTCGGCATTCAATCTTGAAGTAAACCGGCAAGCCCTACGGCTTTCCCGGATACGGATCTTCGAACAGTACCGCGATCTGAAGCGGCATCCCGTTGTAAGAGATCCGCTGAAAATTGCCGAGACAGAGGGTGATCAGGTTATTGAAGTGTATCAGGGTGATTTCCGGCTGCTCCACCGCGTCCTAACAATCCGTCCTGAACTATCTGTCATCGACCTGTTTGACAAAAAAGACCTAGTGGCAAATGACCTGATTCTCAAAGAATGGAAGGAGAAAATCGGAGGAGAAGTCTTTATCCCATGAAATGCCCGCGAGGGATTTATTCCGAATAATCCGGGTACAAAGCTTTTTTGACCAGTGGGCAAAGTTATATGGGGACTAGCCCGGGTGGCTCGGCGTCACTTGTAACCCGAAACCGTCGGTACGCGGGGGGCGAAGTCTGACGGAGGCTGCAACGACCTGCAGGAGCCGGGGCATCCCGACGTTGAAACCTCGTCCCATGAGGTCGATGGACAGGGATCAAGATTCCGGAGGGAGTGGAGACCTGTTACTGTGGGGACCGGTTCAGGCCCGGAAGGGAGCAGACTTACCACAGACATCCGGCGCCCATGGGGTAACGGGGCGGAGGAAGGATATTCTGGTGAATGAAGGCACGTACTGTCGACCGATGACGTGTCCCCATTGCTCATCATGTCAAAAGTGACGATAATCGGAGCCACCGGCAATGTCGGCGGATATGCCGCCCATGCTATCTCGGCGAACCCCCATGTCCATGAAATCCTGTTATATGGAAGGGAAGGCCGTGAGCCACTTCTCCGTGGAATTGTCCAGGATCTGGCAGACTCTTTTGCTGCACGGGGAACAGACATCGCTATTAACTGGACCACTGACCTGAAGGAGACCGACGGCTCAGATATCTTCGTCATCACAGCAGGGATTCCCCGAAAACCCGGCCAAGACCGCCTTGATCTCGCAAGGGAAAATGCGCGGGTGATTGGACCTGTCGCACAGACAATCGGTGCCGTATCACCGAAGGCTAAGATTCTTATTGTAACGAATCCGGTTGATGTGATGACCTGCGTCGCTCTTAGGTGTTCCGGCATGGCGCCGAACCAGGTGTTTGGCCTTGGGACCCACCTTGATTCCATGCGGCTCAAATCCCTGATTGCAGGGTACTTTCATGTGCATGTGAGTGAAGTGCACACGCGCATTATCGGCGAGCATGGCGAATCCATGGTTCCGCTCTGGTCAGCAACTACAATCGGAGGCATAAAAATATCAAATCTCCCCGAGTTCTCGCACCTTCCCGTTCAGGAGTTTATCCAGTCGGTTAAGTGCAGTGGAGAGGAAATAATCCGGAACAAGGGATCGACCGTCTACGGCCCTGGGGAAGCGATTGCTTCTCTTGTTAAGACCGTCCTTGGAGATGAAAACCGGATTCTTACTGTATCGGCCCACGTAAAACGTGAAGTGCATGAGATGCCGGGGGATGTTTGCATCGGGGTTCCTGCCCGGATGAACCGCGATGGCGTCTTTCCAATCTCCATACGAATCGATGAGTCTGAGATCGTTGCATTTCGCGAATCTGTGGAGAAAATCCGATCAATAACACAAAAAGTATTCGACGATTTTAACAAGTGACCTACAGGATTTTTTAGAAAAGAGAGAAAAAATGATTACATCAGGGTGACTTCGATTATTTCTGCCCGTTCAACACCGGGTATTGAATTCAGGGATTGTTCGATCTTATCTGTTTCGCCGCCGGCATCATTAACAACTGCGGCAAGCTTGAGTGCTTTCAGGCCAAACCCGATCGGTTCCTCCCTGACATCCTGGATGCCCGGGAGTTTCTGCCGTAGCGCGCGTTTCAATTCTTCGAAGTCAACCTCCGGAGATTCCGGCATCACCCTGACGATAACAGCAACACTTCCCATATACAATCACGGACCTGCAAAGCCGCATTTCCCACAGGTGAAAGGGATGCTTTGTTCCCTGCAACGGTAACAGCGTCTGATCTCAGCCCCGCATGAAGGACACCCGAACTCTGTCGCGCCCTCTTCTGCAAGGGGGGCATTGCATGATGTACATTTCTTCTCGACCATAGTACTCTCCAAACTGGTTCCTATATTATCTCCTTCTCACCTTTAAAACATTACACCATGGACTCTTCCTGTGTGCGGTTCTTTTGTATCGTCTCATTTATCACACACACCGAACATATTTTTCCTGATGAAATTCATCCCGGTCCTGGTTGCGCTTTTTTTCTGCTGTCATCCGGGATATGCATTCCAGATTACTGAATTCTGCCCGGATCCTTATCTTCCTGAAGACCCCGATGAGTATCTTGTTCTTTCGGGATACGGAAAGCTTGACGGGATTATAATATCGGATGGTGAGGGAGGCTTCAGGTTTCCTACCGGGACATCCTCGAATGGATCTCTGATAATTGCGAGGCAGGGGATTTCATATCATCAGACTCATGGGATTTTTCCCGATTATGAATGGTCGGATACAACATCCGCTGTGCCTGATGTCATCTCAGGAAATATCCTCCGTATGGCGAACAGCGGTGATGAGTTGATGCTTTATGATAATATCTCCCTTCTCCAGATAGTATCCTGGCCCGCCGATGTAAAACCAAGGGAAGGGCAGGTTCACTATCTGAAAGACGGGGTGTGGGACAGGCGCCCGTTCTTTATCGGACAATCTGAGTTTTCTCCGGAAACTTTTCATAACGTTACTGTAACTACCTTTGTCTCCCCCGATAGTGCAAACGACGTTTTCACGAAGGTTGTGGATTCCGCAAAAGATAACATTCACATAAATGTCTACGAATTTTCCAGCCCGGTCTTGGCAGGGGATTTGATACAGGCAAAGGAACGGGGGACAGACATTATCATACTTGTTGAAGGGGGACCGGTTGGAGGGATGATTTCTGAGGAGAAGGCTGTCTTGTGGAACCTGAACCAGACAGGAATCCCGGTATACCAGATGACATCTCTGCCCTCCAGGAGAGCCCCGTACCGGTTCGATCATGCAAAATACATGGTTATTGATGAAAGATTGGTACTCCTTACAAGTGAAAATTTTAAAGGAAGCGGTGTTCCTCCCGCCGGTTATAAAGGCAACAGGGGTTGGGGTGTAGTTCTGGAAGATCCTGCACTTGCAGATTATTTTGAGCGGATATTTACATCCGATATCGGACAAAAAAACAGCGTACCGATAACCGGGATACCCGGGCCCTATGAATTGTCCTCAACTACCCCGTATTCTCCGGATTTTTCCCCGCAGCAATATTATAACGCAACGGTGATTCCAGTTGTCTCTCCCGATACCAGTTACCTGCTGTTCGATTTGATCAATGGTGCCAGAGAATCAATCGAGATAGAACAGGCCTATATTACCAACGAGTCCACAACCAACCTGAACCCATACCTTGCCGCAGCAATCAATGCATCCCGGCATGGGGTCCATGTCCGCGTCCTCCTCGATTCATACTGGTACAATACGGAAGAAGAGAACGACAATGATGAAATGATCGCGCTGATCAACAGGATTGCTGCTGCGGAAAACCTCCCCCTCGAAGCGAAATGCGCGGATCTCACCCTCAATAATCTGGAGAAAATTCACAACAAGGGAGTTATCGTCGATAGCCGGAGTGTTCTTGTGTCCAGTATAAACTGGAACAGCAATTCACCGAACTTCAACCGTGAAACCGGAGTTATCATCCATCACCGTGGTGTGGCTGAGTATTTCCGTACTGTGTTTGAGGACGACTGGAATCCGGGGATATCGCATGAGAACCGGGACAAAGATAATCTTAAGCTTACCGTGTTGTTGGTCGTCCTTATCCTATTGCTGATAATATACTGGAAACGGAGAAGCAGCGGGTGAACCGGAACGAAGGGAACGAATTAAAGGATACTTTTCGGGAAAAAAGATTACGATGCTGAAAATTTCTTTCGCTCACACTTGCAGACTTCGCAGAGATTTATATCGCTCTTTCCAGTATCTACCGCGCATACCCAACGGTCAATCAGTGCATTCACTTCAGAAGAGAATTGCACTTCACTGCTTCCTCTCTTACCGGCGACATACTGCGAAACTGCGGCGCGTGTCAATCCCAGCCTCCTTGCGGCCTCACTTTGGGAAAGACCGCGATCACGGACGAGCCGGGACACCACTTCAGCACGCATGCTCGGAAGCATCGTCCTGACAAGGGTGTCACAGTGGATCAGGAGGCAGGGTTCGGAATTCATGCAACAGCCGTTGGAGCAGTGTTCGCCTGAGCAGGTTTATTCTGGTAGATTATCTGGCGGGCATCCCGGAAATTAAACTTTTCAATGATAAGTTTATGCTCTTTCAGTTTCTTCAGCGCATAGCGGACTGTCCGCGGCGCGAGCTTGCTCTTCTGTACCAGATCCTTGTGGGTCATCGCACCACCAGAATCCAGTATCTCAAGTACCGTCTTTGATGACGGCGGAAGTGGTGTATGCATGTGAATATGTTAACACTGTTAACATATCAACCTGTCGGTCATTTATTCCGGGGAATTCAAGAATTATACATGCTCGGCAGGCAGGAACGTTTAGCAATTGCGCTTCTCCTCTCGGTTGCCGGGATCGTAATCGTCTCCCATATCATTCTCGATCAGATTGGAAAACAACCCTTTGCCGATAACTATTCGGAAAAATCCGACGATGGGGAACTTGTTGTTCTGTCGGGGACGATTGAGAGGGTAACCCTTACGAAAGGCGGCGGTCATTGTATCCTGATCGTCGACAATCTTTCTGTCTTTATCCCGAACAAGTTCATCGGGGATCGGACTTTTTCCCAAGGGATGAATATTACTGTCGTCGGAATTGTCCAGACCTATGAGGGAAAAAGAGAGATTGCTGTACAATCATTCTCCGATATTTTCATTTCTGGTCATGAATGAACTTTTTATGAAATACCCAACATGAATAAACTCAGATATATTTCAAAACTTTTTTCATCCGTCACAGGTACGATAATGGTATGAAGAATACCCGTATTGCCACCCTTGTGCTTTTCGCAGCGATGTTCATCGCCGCGGCTGGTTGCACCATTTCTTCGAATTCTTCCCAGGCACAACCAGGAACTACCCCCCCGACCCAAACAACAAATGCTGCTGTCCCTACTGTTCCCGGCATCCAGGAGACAATAAAAAATGCAGGGGCGGTCCTGCTTGATGAATCATTCAGCATGAGATCGGGTTACCAGACCGTTTACAAAAAGTATGCATTGGAAGATTTTGGATATCTGTACCTTTACCCAGGAGATACGCTTAAAATATCCGTAACGGCCAACAAGCCGGTCAATGTTCTGGTAATTGGAAAAACGGACGAGATAAAGTTCGATTCCATTGAACCCGTCTGGGACACAGCGCTGAAACAGGACCAGTGGGATTACAGTCCACTTGTCCCGGCGTTTAGTCAGAGCAATGTCGAAAAGAAGGAGATGACTTTTTCCATAGAGGACAAAAGTACGTATTTCCTGATCATCGATCCCAGGTTCTCGAGTAGTCTTGCCGGCTGGAAAGGATCGAACCATGACGATGTCTTCGGAACGGTCAGATTGACAAAAATCTGATTCTTTTTTCAAACGATTATCATTTAAACAAATTGAAGATTTTTATAAGGCATTGACCGTTTGTTTTTTTCAGGAATTATTCAGATATTTTTCTGATATCGAGATGGAAAGAGATGTTTTTTACTGAATGAGTCAGGGCACCAATACTGATGATATCTACTCCGCTGTCCGCAAAACTGGAGAGGGAGTCTTCATCGATCCCTCCGGATACCTCAACAGTGATACTGTCCCTTAAACCTTCATTTCTGAGGCGATATATCGTGCCACGGACAGTTGTGGGATCCATGTTATCAAGCATAATGATGTCCGCTCCCGAACGAGCGGCAAGAACTGCATCGTCTTCCGAACTCACTTCGATTTCAACGATGTGATAACGGGAATGGGATCTGGCCTTCGAAACTGCCTCGGGTATCGTGTTGAATGACAGGTGATTGTCTTTTATCAGGATCCCATCGCTCAGACACCAGCGGTGTGGATCCCCCCCTCCAATCATGACTGCTTTTTTATCGAGCGCACGGAAACCGGGGCAGGTTTTCCGTGTTGCCGCAATATGACAGTCAGGTCGAATCCTGTGCACGATCTCGGAATACCGGTGCGTCATAGTAGCAATCCCACTCATCCTTCCGATGATGTTCAGTGCTGTCCGCTCGATTGTGAGGATTGACCGGGCATTTCCGTTCAGGGAGAGAACGGTATACCCGGCTTCGATTATTGTACCATCAGAAACAGATCCTGAAACGGAGATCCCGAAATACTTAAACAGGGTTCCTACCTCCTCAATCCCTGCAACAATTGCGGGCTGTTCGACCGAAATCATTGCACGGCATTCTGTATCAGGGATAACCGATTCAGTGGTGATATCCCCGAATGGGATGTCCTCATGGAGCAAATTCAGAAGATATTCGATCGGTACCATCAGCGATCTCCCAAGGCACTATGTTCCAACAATGATCGGATCGTCAAGATTCTTTAGAAGCGCGAGGATGGAGAGTGCAGCCAGGTAACTCGTTGCAGGGTTATCCGGGCTGGGGACATTGGTTACGGTGATTGACACTTCGCCAAAATCACCCTCGACCACCAGCTCGTGCACATTCCGGTTTACCGCGGGATCTACCCAGAGTTCCACATCAGTGTCCCTTCCAGCGGCTAAACTCATGGCGACAGAAACATTAACGTTTTTTGGATAAGCTTTGATGCATTCATGGGCTTTTCCGGAAAAAATAAGGCGTCGTTCCTTTGCAGAAATTCCGAGTGATGCAGGACTCTTGATCGTGCGCAGGAGAAGTTTCCGGATCGGAGAGATGCGGCCGATTTTAAGGTTATCGAGTCCAAAAATTGCTCCACTGGGGATGTAGATACGACGCTTGTTATTCCGTGCAGAATCCCGCAGTGTCTCAACAAAATCCTCATCCGCGAGAGCACCGACGCTCATGATGACAATATCTTTCTGATGGGTCAGGGCTTCCGGTGCAAAGGTGCGGACCGCATTCACGGATGCTGCTTCGACAACAATGTCAAAATCCGATGAGATAAAGTCTCCAAATTCTTTGAATGCTGTTGCGCCTGTTACCGATTCGAGTTCCTTTGCTCTGTCTGGATATTTATCGAAAAGGGCAACAATTCTGACGCCACGGGCATGTGCGGCAATAATATGTCCGATATTACCGCATCCGAGAAGCCCGATCCGGATCATGGTTAACAGATTGTAGGGAGAATTGATTAAGTATTCTGGTGCTCCCGCTTTCTTTCCTTACTCTTACGAAAAACCTGAAGAGTGATCGGATTGACCTATGAAAATTTTCAGTGCGAAAGGATGATCAAGAATGAGGAGGAATGATGTCAGCAGAGCAGATACCATCACCTGATTTCACCATCTTTTCTGGTAGGCGCGTATTCATCGAAACATACGGGTGCCGGTACAATTTCGGGAGTTCGGCGAAACTTGCTGAGATCCTGAAGCATGAAGGTTGCATTCTCGTCACGAAAGCAGAAGAGGCGGATATGGTTGTCCTCAATACCTGCACAGTCGTGGCTTCCACCCAAAGACGGATGTTGCGCCGGCTTGCAAGTCTCTCCGATAACAACCTCTATGTAACAGGTTGTATGGCAGAAGTGCAACGTGAGGCAATCCTTGCAGTCTGTCGTCCTGTATTTATCCCTGATGCGATCATCCAAGAACAGTACCGTAATGTTGGTACTGTCTCTTCCGATCCCGTCGCAATCGTCCAGATCGCGAAAGGATGTGTCGGCAATTGTACGTATTGTATTACCCGCAAAGCCCGGGGAGCCCTGAAAAGTGTTCCGCTCTCCGAGATTCGGAATCAGGTTACGGCGTATGCCCGCGCTGGTGCAGCAGAGATCCAGCTCACCGCCCAGGATGTCAGCGCATGGGGAAAGGATATTGGACTGACTCTGCCGGATGTTTTGCACGCTCTTACTGATATTGAAGGAGATTTCCGAATACGTGTCGGTATGATGAATCCTGCAACTGTTTATGATATCCTTGACGACCTCATCGATGCTTTTTCCGGGGAAAAACTGTTCCGGTTCATCCATCTCCCGGTCCAGACAGGATCCGATCGTCTTCTTGAGAAGATGCAGAGGGGATATGGTTGTTACGAATTTGAGAACATTATCCGCTCGTTCCGGCGACAGTATCCGGATTTAACCCTCTCAACCGATATGATTGTCGGGTATCCGGGCGAGGACGGATCTGATTTTTCAGCATCCCGATCCCTCATCAGTCGCATGAAGTTCCACAAGGTAAATGTGACCCGGTATTCATGCCGGCCATATACTGCAGCTCGTTCTCTGCCGGATATGCCGGAATCCGTTAAAAAAGAACGTTCCCGGTTGCTTCAGGAAGATGCAGAAAAGATCACCGCAGCGCTTCACACGCAATATGTTGGGAGAATTCTTCCGTTCATCGTGACGGAAAAAATCCGGAAAGGTACTGTCATGGCAAGGACTCCCTCGTATCTCGGGATAGTTCTCCCTGAAGACCTGCCGGTCGGTTTTTTTGGGAAGGCAGAGATCCTGGAAGCGCACACGTACTATCTGAAAGGAAAGCGGATCTGATACATTTCTCAAGGCATGATGTGAAAAAACCTCTTGCCCTGTCCGTTTTCCCAGCACTTATTACGGGCAAGAACAAAGATTCTCTCCTGCACTTCAGGAACTGAGGTTGTTTTTTATGGATGAGATCGAGACCGGGTTTGCGCGGATTATTGAAAGGATCGGGCAGGGACAGGAAAAGATAGGTGGACTCTCCGAAACGATCCGGAAAAATGACCAACTTCTCCTCGAACGGATGGCAGATGCTGCAGTCCCCGTTGTAAATTCAATCGGGATAACGTTACTGCAAAAAGGGAAACAGGACACGAAGGGTGACCTGTATGATCCGAAATATTACGAAAAGAAGATGATTATCCTCGGAAAGACGGACCCCGCACCTTTCCGCCCGGATGATCCATCGAAGAAAGTGACCGACCAGTTCTGCCTGCTTTCAGAAGACGGAAAATTTTTTGAGATTATGTACAGTTCGGACGGATTCATCACGGATTCCTGCCTGAATGAACTCGATGCGGGCTCCGTTCTCGACATTTATGGTTACGATGCGATGTATATGCTCTATAAGGCGATGCACGATTTTCTGAAAGGAGAGGAGTTGCTCATTGCAGCTCTGGACACAACGATTACCTTCATGTTCTCAGAAAAACCGGTGCAATAAGGATAGCCACGCCTTACAGCTGAATCCCAATTCATTCAGAATCTGGTTTTTTAAGGGGCAAACATCTGATACAAAAGTGAGTGGGCCCGATGAGATTCGGACTCATGACCTCCCGGTTATCAGCCGGGCGCACCACCTGGCTATGCTACGGGCCCAACGGTGTTTGGGATTACCCTATAACTTAACCCACCGGAGTTTTTATAGATTGTGAATCCCTGCCCAACTCAGGTAACTACAAAAACAGGGATTGCCCCAAGTTATGGTAGAGCAGGGTTGGACCATGGAGGAACGATATCTTCTTGGAAATGAAGCGATTGCGCATGCCTGTATCGAGGCCCCGGTTGACTTCGTCACCGGGTATCCCGGCACGCCTTCATCGGAAGTAATTGACGTGCTCCGGTCGCAGGAAAAACGGTCATCATACATCGAATGGTCGGTCAATGAGAAAGTGGCACTGGAAAACGCCCTTGCCGCGGCATGGTGCGGCCTTCGTGCGCTCTGCACCATGAAGCATGTCGGATTGAATGTTGCTGCAGATCCCCTCATGACCAGTGCGTATACCGGTGTTACCGGCGGTTTCGTGATTATGAGCGCGGATGATCCATTTGCCCACAGTTCCCAGAACGAGCAGGATACAAGGTGTTATGCACACTTCGCAAAGGTGCCCTGCCTGGATCCTTCAACGATTCAGGAGGCTCATGACATGGTCCGCGATGCGTTTGCATTGTCGGAGGAGTTCTGTCTTCCGGTCATCTTCCGTCCGACAACCCGGATATGTCATTCGAAAGGAGACGTCATCCTGGGTTCTCCTGTGGTCTCGAACCGGAAGGCGGAGTTTAAAAAAGATCCCCGGCAATACGTGGTCATTCCCGCGCACACCCGGATCCTGCATAAGAAACTGAACGAGAAACAATCCGTAATAAAAAAACGACTGGTCGAACTCGGGTATAATACCTGCGAGATAAAAGGAAAGTGGCTCGTTGTTACAAGCGGTATTGCAGCGGCGTATGTCCGGGAAATCCTCCCGGATAACGTATCATTTATGAAAATCGGGGCTTACCCGATTGATGAATCGTGGCTGAAGTCGTTTGTCAGAAAACACGATCGCGTCATCGTTATCGAAGAACTCTCCCCAGAGGTCGAGGACCAGGTCCGGCAGGTCGCGGGAGATATCCCCGTCTATGGCAAAAAGGATGGATATGTTCCCCTGGAGGGAGAATTGTCACTCCCGGTCGTTGCCGCAATCATGGTGAAAGCGGGAATAATCCCTCAAAATCCCTGCCCTGACGCCGTGCCTGTCCCGAATCTGCCCCCGCGTCCGCCGATCCTGTGCGCCGGATGCCTCCACCGGGCAACATTCTATGCCATCCGAAGGGTTTTCAACGATGCAATCTATCCCAGCGACATCGGTTGTTATACCCTAGGACTCCAGCTGGGAGTTGTAGACACGACAATTTGCATGGGTGCATCGATCACCGTGGCGAGCGGGATTGCAAAGAGCGGGGAACCGCGCGACGTTGTCTGTTCAATAGGGGACTCGACTTTCCTTCATACCGGAATTCAGGGGTTGCTGAACGCCGTATATAATAATGCAAATATTACGGTTGTTATCCTCGATAACCGTATCACGGCGATGACCGGCCACCAGCCAAATCCGAATACAGGTCATACAGCCTGCGGTATCGAAAGCAACCCGGTTTCTCTGGAGGCGATCAGCCGCGCCTGTGGTGTCAGCTTTGTGGAAACCGTTGATCCGTATGATGTTCCGAGCATGCTCGAGGCGTTCCGGAACGCAAAAGCAAGGAAGGGTGTCAAGGTTGTTATCGCCCGGCAGCAGTGTGTGATTTCCGCAAGGCGTGCCGGAATAAAGCGTGGCAGGTTTAGCGTTGCTCTCGATGTCTGCACCTCTTGCGGTACGTGCATCCGTTTCGGTTGCCCGGCGATTGAGAAAGGAGAGGAAGACAAAGCACGGATCAATGACCTGTGCAGCGGTTGCAGCGTATGCGCGCAGATCTGTCCGGCAGGGGCAATCCAGCGGGAGGTTAAACGATGAGCATGCAAGGTTATAATGTGCTTATCGTTGGAATCGGCGGTCAGGGCACTATCCTCGCATCCAATATTCTCGGGGAAGCCTGCATAATCGAGGGGCGACATGTCAAGGGCGCCGAGACCCATGGTATGGCTCAGCGGGGAGGATCGGTGGAGAGCCACATCAGGATCGATGGATTATTCGGACCGTTGATCGCACCAAAAACCGCAGACCTTCTCATCGCATTTGATCTTCTGGAAGCCCTCCGATATTCCCATTACCTAAGTACGCAGGGCGAAATGATCGCGAACCGTCACCTGGTCCTGCCGACATCAGTATACACGCAGAATATCGCGGCTCCTCAGGAACCGGAAATTATCGCGGCGCTGAAGAAATACCGGCTCTGTGCCCTCGATGCAGACCAGATTGCACAGGATGCCGGCAGTCCTCTTTCTGCAAATGTCGTCATGCTGGGTGCCGCGTCCCACGCCCTGCCTCTTTCCCCGGCATCTCTTCTCGAAGCAGTAAGGCGGTCCGTGCCAAAAAAGACAGTCGAAGTCAATGTCAGGGCATTCGAAAAGGGACGCAATGCAGGCGGGTCCTGTCAACGATGATCAGATGGCAGAACCTGAATAGGTGAAGTAAACGCTGAGGGGGGGAATTGAACCCCCGAGGCACTTTCGCACCACAGGCTTTCCAGGCCTGCGCCCTACCGCTAGACTACCTCAGCAAAAACGTATCCCATAGTTTGGATGGGATTTTTTTTAATGCTATCCCTTGCCGGTTCATATTTCACCAGGATATTGCAAAGGAGAAGAAGAAAGCAGAGTGTTTTTTCTACCCAGCAAAATATTTCTCGCTCACTCCGTTTTTGTATGTTTCTTCCAGCCTTTTGGGTATGTTCCCGGCCGCATAAACACGGTATGGGGGGAGACGACGATACCGGTGTCACCAGGCCTGAATTCTGTTGATGAAACGATTCCTCTCCCGAGACAGACAAACTCTCCGGCACGAGTGATAATCGCAACCAGATCGTCTTTCCGGAACGGATCGCAATGGATTATTCCGACGGCTGCGAGCTGAGCCCCGTGGCAGAGTGCATCAACCGCGGAATCGCGGATTTCAATTTTCGGCAGATCCGGCACTATCTCGTCGACTGCCAGAATCATCTTTCGGAGGGGTCCGGGATCTCCGGCTCGTGCCCTTGTGCAGGCGTCTGTGAATTCGTGAAGGCTGTGCGAGCGCAATTCGTCAAACGGGCCGGATCGGATCCGCCTCAGCTCCTCCATATGAGCTCCAATCCCGAGAGCAATGCCAATGTGATGACAAAGCGAGCGAATGTACGTTCCCGCATCACATCGTACCCTGAACAGGACAAGGCGACCTTCAACTGACAGGATTTCCAGCGACTGAATTGTCCGGATTCGCAGGTTTCTCTTGACAGCGCTCTTCTTGGGAGGTCGCTGGTAGATCCTTCCGGTAAATTCCTGCATGACGTTTTTCAGACGCCCCGTCTCGATATCACCCTGAAGACGCATGAGGCAGACATACTCCTTGTCATGTCTCAGGAGAAGTGGGGCAAGGCGCACTGCATTGCCGAGCATGATGAGGAGAACTCCAGAGACCTGCGGATCGAGCGTCCCGGAATGTCCCGTGTGGCAACCGAGAAGCGAACCAACCCAGGCGGTGACCTGATGGCTGGATGGACCCCGCGGTTTATCCAGAATAATAAGCCCGGATCCTGACCAGATTGCAGTATCGTTCATTGGATCGGGCCTTTTCCTTCCGTTGATTCTCTTTTCAGGAACAAGTTCAGTGTTTCCAGTGTCCCTTCAAGTGAGCCGTCGCCGACGATTACTGGTGATACACCTCTCCTTCTCATAGCATCTGCGGTGATATCACCGATGGCCATGATCAGGAGATCGGGTTTTTGTGACCAGATCGCCTTTTCAAAGGACATGGCGCTCGTGAAGAGGAGGGCATCGGCATCCTCAAGATCGAGTGGCTCATTGGTAGGTTCAAGCCCGTAGCACCGGAATTCCCGGACAGCGCCTCCTGCCGTCCGGATGGCCTCAAGCAGCGAAGGATTGGGTACATCCGCACGGGGGATCCCAACCCGCTTTCCCATAATCCAGTCCCCGAGATAAGGGACGAATTCCCGCGAATAATAGTGTTCCAGAGTTTCGCACTGAACTCCATACTCTTTCAGGATCGCTGCAGTCTGGGGCCCAATCGCAATCACCCTGGGCAAATTCCTCAGACGGGGAGCAAGAAGTGAAGCAGGCAGTGCGCTTGTAAAAAAGAGGCAGTCGAATTCGTTCCGTTCAACCGCCGAAATAAAATCGGCCACGGCATCATCGCGGATCTCGGAGTTGAGGGGATGGACGCTATAACACAGATGGCCATATCGTTTGCACCGGGATGCGTCGCGTGCTTCCTTTCCGGCAAGCCGGGTGATGGCGATCTTCATTTGAGAATCATTTTTCGGGAGAGGTAATGACGGTTTGCATTTCGGTTCATTTATTCCCTGTTGCTCCGGATCATTGTGAAATGATAGAGATCCTTATTGGTGTGGCTCTCGGTGTCATTCTTGGGACGGTAAGCGGACTTCTTCCTGGCATTCATGCAAACACCCTCGCCGGCGTCCTGATTGCCGTACAAGGGGCACTCCTTGCCCTGATCGGACCAATCGCTCTTGGCGCGGCACTTTTTGCGGCGCTCATCACCCACACCTTTGTCGACAGCATTCCCAGCACGTTTCTCGGCGTCCCTGATGCCGATACCTCGCTTTCCGTGCTGCCAGCGCATGCGCTCTGTCTCGAAGGAAACGGGGAGGAGGCAGTCAGGATCGCCGCGCTTGGGAGCGCATGTGCAATTCTTATCGCGGTTCCCCTTTCAGTCCTCTGTTATCTCTTCCTTCCTTCAATTCAGCCGTTCATCGATTGGGGTATCGGGATCGTCATTATTGCGGTAATCGGTTACATGATCGTAACGAGCGAGGCTCCGGGCTGGGCTCTTGCGTTGTTCCTTGCTTCCGGTATCCTCGGCATCTTCTCGCTGCAGTACGGATATCTCAGCTGGCATGGTATCGGGGGAGAGAGCGCCATCCTCATGCCGCTCCTCTCCGGGCTCTTCGGGATCTCTGTGCTAGCGACTGCATCTCAGGGAAAGATACCGTCCCAACATTACCGCGGAATCGGTCTTGAGGGGGGATCCATTATCCGGGGTTCTCTTCTTGGGACTGCTGCCGGGCTCGCGGTTGGCTGGCTTCCCGGTCTTTCGAATGCGACTGCTAACGGGGTGCTGGCTTCCGTCATCGGGTACACAAAAGATCGGCGGATGTATATCCTCGCGACAAGCGCTGCAAATACCTCCAACGCATTCATTGGGCTCGCGGCACTCTTTGCAATTTCGAGAATGAGGAATGGGGTCATGGTCGCCCTGTCTTCAATCCCGATCCCGTCTCCTACCGGGCTATTCGTTGCAGGAGTACTTGCTGCATGCGCCGCGTATCTCATCACGATTTCTTTCTCAACTTCAGCAAGGTATCTGGGGGGGATTCATGGAAAGTGGCTGAACGGACTTGTCATACTCTTTGTCATCGGTACATGCATCGTCATCACCGGCCCATTCGGTGGCCTTGTTCTCCTACTGGCAACGATGATTGGCTTCGTCCCGCCTCTCGTGAATGTTCCGAGGATGTACTGCATGGGCGCGGTTATGATTCCGGTGATTTTATTCTCGCTGGGAATCGCCGGTTTCTGACAAGGGAGCCTACTGGTTTATAGCAGCAACCGTAGAGAATTTTATGATGCAGTCCTACTGGTTCGGGGATATTGTGGACGGTTCGTGCAGGCCGTTCAGGGGGGATGCTCTCGCAGTCGCCACCCATATCCGTGATATTCGGACCGACCTAAAAAGCTACCTGCCGCCGGACTGGAGAACTGCCGTAGATTGCGGCGTATGCAGCAATCGCGAAGATTATATCCGGCGAATCCGGGAAGTATGCATCCTTCTTGCAGAACGCAGGATCGAGGAAGAATACCGGGGGAAGGATATAGCCCTTATCCAGATGGTCCGAACACTTGACGAAATAGATAATGTCATCAACCTCCTGACCGGGCGGGTTGTGGATTGGTACCAGGTGACGCAACCATCCTTCTCTCGGAAGTATCGCCGGACCCCATCGCGAACCATCGTCAGGACAGTTCATCGGAAAAGCCCGGGGTCGCTTTCCCGTATCGCGTCAGATATCGGGAGACTATCCGATACCCGCATTGCCCTGGCGCGGGAGGTGTCAGATACCGCAAACGATATCATGCCCAATTGCAGTGCCCTTATTGGCGGACTCGTCGCCGCACGGCTCATGTACCATGCCGGAGGGATCTCGTCCCTCGCACGGCTTCCCGGAAGTTCAATCCAGGTACTGGGAGCCCGGACAGCAATCTTCTCCCATCTTCGCGGGAACACCCCCCCTCCAAAACACGGGATTATTTTTCAGCACCGACGCGTCCACAATGCACCGGCTGAAATACGGGGGAAGGTCGCTCGGGTACTCGCTGCCAAGCTGGCGATTGCGGCGAAGCTCGATTGGTACCGAGGTGAACCTGTGCCTGAATTTCTTGAGGAAGCACAAACTCGGATCGATACAGTGGGGAACGTCGAATGATTTGGATCGACGGAGTTCTGGTCTCGAGAGGAGAAGGGGGAGTGTATGGCGAACGGATGCTGCGGGGCCAGCGGGTCTGGGACCCGTTCAGGAGTAAACTGGGAGCCCTCTACTATAAAGGCCCGGTAACTGAGCTGACATCTGATATGAAGGTGCTCTACCTGGGGGCGGCTCATGGGACGACGGTGTCTCATGTTGCTGACTATGTCGAAATTGTCTATGCGGTGGAGATCGCTCCCCGCCCGATGCAGGACCTGATTGAAGTTGCCAGGAGAAGGGAAAATGTCGTGCCGATCATGGCAGATGCATCACAACCGGAGGTGTACGCTCCGCTCGTTGAGGAGGTTGATTTCGTCTATCAGGACGTCGCGCATCCGGAGCAGGTCGCTATCGCGGTGCGAAACTGCGTCTTTCTGAAACCGGAAGGAATCCTGATCCTGATGCTTAAGACACGGAGCGTGGATGTCCGGCGCGATCCGAAAGAAATACTCCGGGAGACCGAGACCGATCTTTCAGGAGCCGGACTCGGCATTATCTCCAATACCTGGCTCGAACCCTATCATCATGATCATGCAGCTATCATCTGCAGGAAAGGGAAGGTCAGGTAACAATCATGGACGAGACCTTCAGAATCGCGGGAAAAGGATCGCTCCTTTTCATCGCCATTGTAGTGTTTGCGATTCTTCTGCTCATCTTAATCCCGTTCATTTTACTCGGTCTTGCCGGTACCGCTTTCTCCCGGTTGGGTTTTTCATGGATCGCAGCGATCGCGATCATCATCCTGATGCTGATCGGATATTTTGTGAACATCCCGGTCATTTCTTTAAAAACTGCCGGAAACGGGGCACATGACGGACGGAATGATGTCTTCGACGCATTTTCCGGAGAACCGGTCGGCAATGGCTCATCTTCAACTACCATTACTCTTAATCTCGGTGGTTTCTTCATCCCTGTCGGTGTTTTGGCATACCTCCTGTACGAAACAGGTCATATCATGAGCGCGCGGATCTTCTTCTCGATTGCTGTCTGTATTTTGGTCGTTTCTTTGATCATGGCTGCCTTGACGAGAATCGATCCCATCTTGGGAATCCGTACTCCCCAGGTAATCCCGGCTCTCTCTGCAATTGCTTGCGGTGTTCTTTTGAGCGGAGGGATCGGTCTAGAATCTGCATTGATCGCATTTGCGGGAGGTATAGTGGGGATCCTCCTTGGCGCGTCTGCAGTCTCAATGGTGAGGGGAAGAAGGGCCGGTTTACACAGGATAAATATCGGCGGAGCGGGGATGTTCGGCCCGATTTTTATCTGTGCCCTTCTCTCGGCCCTCATTGCATAAAAACGGCAAATTCCGATTTTTTTTGAAAAAGGATAGCCCGGAGCAGATTCGAACTGCTGTCGCGAGATCCAGAGTCTCGCATGATTGACCGCTACACTACCGGGCTGCGTGCTTTCTTATTTTTGCCATTGTTGCCTAATTAAGGTGACGGAGATCAACCAGCGGGACAAATAATTATCATTCCGGCATTTTCGATCGGTTACATCCGCCACACGCGCTACAGACTTCCATGATCGGGTGGATGGTGTTCCCTCTCCCGCAGAATGGTTCGATATCCTGCATATCCCGGATATAATAGACGTGAGGGACAAGCGAGATGTGCGTATAGGTGCCGATTGGGACGCCAAGCTTTTCAGCAACAGATTTCTGGAGCTGGACAAGGGCGTACATGTTCGCGCCTGCAGCAGTCAGCATATCGTTACTGCGAAAGACCACCCGCATATGGAGCCGGCCTTCACGAAGTATACACTGAACGAGCTGGAGACAGGGACAATCATCGAGTTTTTCATCGATGACCGGGTTCCAGGTTATCGCGATGGCTCTACGGCTGTTGCCAGACTGACGCAGTTTGCTGATAATGTAATCGATCTGGTTGATATGAACATCATGACCATCACTCACGAGCCGCTCCCCCCAGTCAAAGAGCCGGCCATGATAGTCGTACTCGAATGAAGCCGTCGATCCATAGAGGAGATCCTGTGCGTATTTTTCCAGGAACTTCTGCTGGAACCTCGAGTACGGACTTGCCATGGGCTCAGCAAGCGGTGTATCGACCTGAAGTGCAATCTCTTCAAACTCGATGGTGGCTTCGTTATCCTCTGTTTTCAGGACCCATCCTTTCTCGAGGATCATCTTTACGACAAGCTCGTGCGCCTTCCCAATCGCAGGTGCCCGGATCACTCTCATGATCATTCATGGTGGACATTGGCATGTAAAGATGCCGGAACAAACCAGATCAAGTCATATTCAACGGAACCGTTTGCTCTAAGTAACTGTCTGTCCTTAGATAGAACTGTGTGAGGTTACCGTTCAATTCAGTATATACGCTATTATAATGGCAATGGAGCAATAATGGGACAGAAAAACATTGTACTAATCATAGATCAATTATTGAGAAATCATAGATCATATATTGAGGAAATATAATCCCGAACTTATTCCCAAAATTCCCTGGCTCTCAGGATTTATTTGATGGACATTTTCGTACATCGGGAAAAAATATTATGCGCGGAGGTCTCATTTTTCTTGTACTTTCACATACCGGATGAGTTCGGGAGAGCCGATGGTCGCGACCCCCCATAAAAACATCAATCCTGGTCGGAATGGGAAAAAAGAGGCTTATTTCGGTTTAGATCCCCTCCCGGATTCAACCACAAAAGATATATGAGCTCTTTTACAAAGATTAGGTCATATTCCGTGGCAAACGGAGTATCTGGCTTGCAGAACCGTTATTCGGCAACTGTCGAACGGCCTGCGGCTTGTGAATGTATGATGTTAGATTTGGAGGAAAGAAATAATGACTAAGCGATTGACCATTGCACTGCTCGCTCTCGCAGTCTTCGTCGTCCTCGCTGTTATGCCGGTATCGGCATCGACGTCGAGTGCACAGGCGAAGATTATCGGACTTGGCGACACAGTGCTCGTTGGCGAATCAGGGCTCAACATTGTGGGCACCCTGGGTTCAAATACACAGATTGCCTGGTGGCAGCCCGATTCCGAAGTAGCTGTCGATGAGCCGGAGAAGATCCTTACCCCGACCAACCCGGCCAACTTTGCAGTTGACGCCGATATCTTCGAGGACAGGACCGGAAAGTGGTACCAGTACACTGGAACCGCCGCAGGCCCCCTGGCATTCTACGTCGAGATCCCGACCATCACCACGAGGATCTGGGATCTGAACCAGAACAAGGATGTCTCTGGCAAGTCCGTGACCTCAGGCGAGCTCCTGACCTTCCGTATCGACTCCAATGGTGACCAGGTTGCGAACCGTGCAGCAATCACTGCGGTCCGCCCGGCATGGGAGTTTGATGGCGCGACCACCAACACCTACTACGGTCTCCTTGGATCCACCCAGACAACACAGGGGTTCGTTGATATCAAGGTCAAGACCTCGAACGGTGCAACCCTGACCAAGCTGTACAACGGTTCGACTGACAGTGCGGCATCCGTCGCCACGACCCTGCAGCACATGTTCGTCGACCAGGCAACCTGGTACTGGGGCAATGCGTCCGCACTCGCCTCCGGCAGTGCACCCTACAGCATCACCCCGGACAACAAGATCTACTGGGACACCAGCGCAACCGACTCCAGCGGAACCCGGTACTACCCGGCAGGAACCTACACCGTCACCGCTGAGTTCTACCTGAACTTCATCAAGGACAACTACCAGAATGACGGCGCTGACTACACCGGAAGGACCATCTCCGCTGCAAAGACGATCACCATCACCACCGACACCGTGAAGATCGAAGCAAACAAGGACACGGTTGTCCGCAGCAACGACTTCTCGGTCACTATCACCGGTAAGCCGAGCACCTATTACTTCATCTGGGTCAAGGGCGTCACCAACATGGGCGTCACCGGAACCACCGATGACATGCCGCCGATGATCGTCCAGTTCCAGCAGGATGTCTCCAACGACCAGCCCGATCAGTTCAAGTGGAACGGTCAGTACATCCCCGAGAACAAGAACGACATTCTCTGGACCCTCGTACCTCACGATGCAACCTACAACGGTACGCTGTTCTACGCGAAGGTCAAGACCGACTCGAGCGGTGTAAGGACTGTTGAGTGGTCCACGAACCAGTCGACCAAGGCCCAGAAGTACACCATCCGCGTCGAGAACCGCTCCACCACCAACACCGACACCGTCAAGAGTGACGAGGTCGATGTGACCGTCGAGAAGGGCGCAGTGACCATCACCGCATCCGGTGACGGCAGCTACTACCTTGGCGAAGAGGTCAAGTTCTCCGGTACAAACACCGAGACTGACACGGTCTACCTGTTCATCACAGGGCCTAACCTCCCCGAGAACGGTGGAAGCTTTGTCAGCTGGTCCGGCGTTTCCGGCCTTGATGACTGTGACGATGTCAACCCGCCTGACTGTGAAGTCGTAACCAACTTCCCCGAGACCTTCAAGGTCGTCGATGTTGATGACGACAACACCTGGTCTTGGAAGTGGGGCACCGCAACCGTCCCGCTGGATGCAGGAACCTACACGGTCTTCGCCGTCTCCGATGACGTTGACAAGGGCGACTTAGACAGCCAGACTGCCTATGGCACGGTCTCGATCATCGTCAAGAAGCCGTTCGTTTCGGCGACTGTTTCCCAGTCAACGGTAGCGAAGGGCGACCCGATCTTCATCCGCGGTACTGCCGAAGGGCAGCCCACCGACGGCGTCCAGATCTGGGTGCTCGGTAAGAACTACCAGACTGTTGACACCGAAACCGTGAACTCCGACTCCTCATTCGAGTACGAGATCGACGATGCAGTCACTGACGGCATGACCAGCGGCCAGTACTTCGTGGTCGTTCAGCACCCGATGCAGAATGACGAGTTCGATGTCCTGTTCGCTTCCGCTGACAGGGATTGCGTTGACACAGACAGTGTTGACAACACCATCGACGCAGGATATGTCTACGAGATCATCAACTGCGATGAGCTCTTCAAGCTCACCGGCACCAGCCGCCTGCAGGGCTCTGATGCAGCCGAGGCACTTGTTGACGCAATCAACAGCCCGGACATCGACGACACCTACACCAAGCTCCAGTTCCTGGTCGAGGAACCGGTCATCCAGATCGACACGATCGGCGACCGGCACGTAGGTGACAAGTTCACCATCACCGCACAGACCAACCTCGCAGTAGACGACGAGATCCTCGTTGAGATCTATTCATCATCATTCAAGCCGACTCAGAAGAGCCAGAGCGGTGAATTCAGTGGCGCAACCGGCACTGTATTAGTCACCAAGGGCGACACCGGCATGAACAAGATCTCGTTCGATGTGGATGCATCCACATTCAAGCCGGACGAGTACATTGTTACTGAAACAGGCGTCCTCTACGGTACAACCGGTACTGCACTGTTCAACGTTCTCGAAGCTGTCCCTGAAACGGTAGCTCCGACCACTGTTGCAACAACGGTAGCCCCGACAACGGTCCCGCCGACCACCATCCCGCCGACAGCAACCCCCACCAAGACCCCGACACAGCCGGGCTTTGGTGCACTCGTTGCCTTAATCGGCCTTGGTGCAGTCGCGTTCCTTGTCGTGCGCCGGCACTGAACTGATATCTAAATTTTCTTTTTTTGTCGGGTTCACGACATAATCTGCTTTCTGTTTGTCTTTTTTTATCGTCGGAAACCGTCGATCCTGCCTTCCGATGCGAAGAGCATTTAAAGCAGGGCTCTCAAATCTACCCCTGTTGATCATATCAGAATCCAGTTGACAAACCGAATCGAATGGGTGTTTTTCCATGGTAAAACTCAGTGCCAAGATCCTTGATATTGCAAAACGAGGTGTCCTCCTCAATCGTCTCGATGCCCGCAGCATTGGAGTACTCGATGGTGATCGTGTTCAGGTGATAAATCAGGCCAACGGAATCACGGCCACTGCATTTGTCGATACGACCCAGACTATCGCTCAGCAGGGAACTGTGGGAATTTACCATATCACAAATGAACGTATTTTGGCAAGCGACGGTGATGAAATCGAAATCCGGGAGGCAGGTCGCCCGGCATCCCTTGAGTATATCAAGAAGAAAATGGATGGAAACCGCCTCTCCAAACAGGAAACACTCGCAATCATCAGGGATGTTGTCAATGACGATATCTCGCCTGCTGAACTGACGGCATTCATCACGGCATCTTACATCAATCCACTCGATATGGAGGAAGTTGAGTCGCTGACACGCGCCATGGTCGAAACAGGCGAACAGATCACCTTTGCCACAAAGCCAATTGTCGATAAACATTCAATCGGTGGAGTTCCTGGAAATAAAATTTCACTCCTTGTTGTCCCGCTGATTGCCGCAAGCGGGTTGAAGATCCCCAAGACAAGCTCCCGTGCAATCACCGGTGCAGGCGGGACTGCGGATCTCATGGAAGTCCTTGCCCCTGTTGAATTCTCTGCCTCGGAAGTTCAGCAAATGACCGAAAAGGCTGGCGGGGTTATCGTCTGGGGAGGAGCCACAAATATCGCACCTGCCGATGATAGGATCATCATCCAGGAGTACCCTTTTAAAATTGATGCACGGGGGCAGATGCTCGCAAGCGTCATGGCAAAAAAATATGCTGTAGGTGCAAACCTCGTTGTCATCGATATTCCCGTCGGGCCACACACCAAGATGGCTACAATACAGGATGGGAGAAAGCTTGCCCGGGAGTTCATCGAACTGGGAGAGCGGCTCAACATGCGAGTTGAATGCGCTCTTACCTATGGAGATATCCCGGTCGGTCACTCCATCGGTCCGAAACTCGAAGTGATCGAGGCACTCCGGGTTCTTGAAGGTGCAACCGAACCCAATTCCTTCATTCAGAAGAGTATCGCACTTGCCGGAATTGCCCTTGAAATGTCCGGAAAAGCTGCGAGGGGAACCGGAGTTGTGATGGCCCAGGATCTTCTCTCCTCCGGAAAAGCCCTTGAAAAATTCCGGAAAATCATCGAGATCCAAGGTGGCGATCCGAATGTCCGGTCCTCGGACATCCAACCCGGAGAATTCCAGTTCGTGGTCAATGCCCAGACATCAGGATACGTGATCGAAATGAACAATAAGTCCCTGATAACCCTTGCTCGGATTGCCGGCGCCCCTCACGATTCAGGTGCCGGCATACTCCTTCATGCGAAGAAGGGAACACTTGTCAAAGCGGGAGAGCCCCTTTTTACGATCTATGCTGACAGGAACTGGCGACTTCAGAAAGCGATTGAAGAGGGAAGGCGGCTCCTTCCGGTGCTTGTGGAGGGTATGCTGCTCGATCGCATTCCTGCTGTCCGGGAGTTCTCATAAAAGTCCCGGGTTTGCTTTTGGCGGGTGAAAGATATGCAGAATCCCTTTTTCCATTCAATTCTTCCTGGGATAATCCTCTTTTCCCTTCTCTGCAGCATAGCGTGTGCAACAGACCTTCTCATAACTGTTCAGGACAGCCAGAGTGCTGACCTGGTTCCTCAGGCGAACATCTATGTGGATGGAACGAATGTCGGTCAGACAACTTCGGGGGGGACATTCCTGCTGTCCCACGAAAATGTAACTGATTTCAACATGAGGATCGTTAAAAATGGCTATGGGGAATGGAATGGAACCATCAGTCCTGATCTTGCTTTTCTTGAGATTACCCTGTCACGACTGACCCGCGATCTGACTGTACAGGTATACGATGCCGATTCTCTCTTTCCGGTCGCCAATGCTACGGTAATCCTTTCATTCGGAACTGACACCAAGACTGCAATGAGCGATGAGAGAGGAATTGTTGCCTTCCCGATTTCATCAGATATGCATTATACAATTTCGATCAGCGCCCAGGGATACCGTACGATAACCTCGAATGTGGTGGGCGGAAAATCCGAAGAGGTGCCCGTCCAGTACTGGCTGGTCAGAAATGACAGAATTTCCTTTTCTGTTACTGATGATACCGGCGCGGCAATTGAAGGCGCCACTATCTATATTGACGCTGAACGTATCGGAACTACAGACAACAGGGGTGCCTTCATCCATTCCATCCCTCGAAACAACCTGTATGCTCTTGAAGTGAAGAAGGAAGGATATCAGGAATATCGTGAATACAGGACAATCGGAGAGGGCGAAGCGGTTCTTGAAATCACGCTGACCCGGGGTCCGGCATCTGAATCAGCCAGTCTGATAATCTCCGTAATCGACCGGGAACAGAAGCCCATCGAAGGAGCGGGACTCTCCCTGAACGGGAAGGATATCGGTTTTTCCGATTCCCGCGGGCAGGTCATTACAGTGGTGCCCTACGATTCACCGGTCAGGATAACTGCCAGGAAAGACGGGTACAGTGAGTCTTCGGCAGAAACGACCGTACCTGCGGGCGATGCAACCCCCACTCTGACAGTGACACTGGATCGGGCTCCAGACTGGAGTTATGTCGCGATAATTCTTCTTGGGGGAGTAATAATTCTGTTTATCATTATCGGGATTTCCCGGAGGAGGCGGCCTGCCCGCCATATTGTGAGACGGAACGAGATCTGAACCCCAAATTTCCGATTCCACGTTTTTTTGTCTTTATAATGTTTATCAAGATGATTTACTATGTTTTTGAACTATAGAATGCTATAAATAGTAAAAAATGTAATATCTCACAATCTCGGGGAATAGTGTATGCTTTCGAAGAGAGGGGTATTTCTAATTCTTCTCCTTTGCCTCCTGAGCACAGCGGCATCGGCAGCAGTTGCAGATTCAATTCAACTGACAGACAGCAGCGGGTTCACTTCAGGGTGGATTGTTGCGAATAAAATTGACAATACAACACTTACCGCGCAATTGTACTGGATTAACGGGACCATTGCAAAATCACAGAATGTTCCGGTTACCTTCACCATCAGCGATGTGACACTGGGCAGTCTGACAGTATACAACAGCGGGCTAACGGATTCCAATGGAAGGGTAACCGCAAAGTATACGGCAAATACAACAAAGGGCACGGCGATCATTACTGCGAAAGCAGATAATAAGACTGCGACATACACACAACATATCGACCATGACACCCCCTATTACGCTACTTTTGCGTATAACGGTGAAGTAATCGTTAACGAAACCACGACGATAACAACAACCTATACGGACTACTGGGGTAATCTGGTTGACGAGCTGCGGGAACAGGATGAGAGCAAGGCCAACCACACTGCATATTTCGAGATAAGTTCCCCACTTGGCAATGCAGGTTTCGAAAGCGGTGCGAGTTTCAGGAGCAACATCACAAAAGAGATCGACGATACCGGTGTTGTCAGTCTGGTCTGTAAGGTGGATACCTACCCTGGAGACAACATTGTCTATATGGCCCCTGTCGGTAAAATATCAGCCGAATACTTCACCATCAGTGGTATCTCGCAGGGCGTTCCCTTCTCCATGGTTCTCACGGTCTACCCTGTCGGAGAAGGAGGGACTGATCCTTCACCCTACGTTTACACGGATGGGTCAAGTTACTTCGTCCTGACCTATGTCCTCTACGACGCATTCGGCAACCCTACCCAGGCCCGGAACCTCTCGATCGACACAGTTGGCGGCATAACCCCTGAATCATACATCTATCCCACCAACGCCCTCGGGATTGTCAACCTGTCATATGGTCCCAAGGATAAGATCTCGACAATTGAGATCACAGCGACTGCGATCGACAATACGAGTGTAACAAAGGTGACGACGGTTTCCTTTGTCAGCAGTGAAGGAAACGATATCATCCTCACCGCGAATCCCGAAACAGGGCCAAGTTATGATGTCATGTATGTTAAGGGGGCTATCACTCCTACGGACGTCACCGCAAAAGTTATCGATATGATGGGTAATCCCGTGCCGAATGAGACCGTGCTTTTCTCTCTGGGGACCGTGTCCTATGATGAGACATATAACGTCACCAGCAACCCGTATTTCGTCAGTACATCGGCAATGACCGATTCTGATGGCCTTGCGACCGTACCGTTCATGCCGGGCGGATTCTCGACAGCGAAGAAAGTTTCCAATTATGATGACACAGCAACGGGACACGCTGTCGTTTCTGCCAGCTGGACGAACACCTCCGGAGTTGTCATTTCGAGAGACTTGGTGGTCAACTGGATGAATTATCCGTACCTGAGTGTCACTACTCACGTTGAGCCCCCGACCGTGGCTGTCAACGATACAGTAGATGTAACAATCGAGCTCAAAGGTGATGGGTTCGCTCTCATGCCGGATCCAATTGACACGATGCTTGTTATCGACCGGTCAGGAAGCATGCTCTACGATGATCCCGACCGGATGTATTCTGTCCGGGAAGCTGCGAAAGATTTCGTCGATGCGATGACCAACGGTCAGGACCAGGTCGGCCTTGTAACCTTCGGGAGAAAAGGTAAGATTTACAAAGCCGGGGAAAGTTCATTTTCAAATCCGAATTATTACATCGATAATGTCTACATCACTCCCAAGACTTATGACGATTATGCAACCGTTGACAAGGTCCTGACTTCCGATCTGACGAACGTGCGGAATCAGCTTGATCTCATCGTCCCGGATTACGGGACTCCGATGAGGTACGGTTTGTATAAGGCCATCAACCAGATAAAATCAAGTACCAAAGATGTAAAAGCGATCATCCTTCTATCGGATGGAGATTATAACTTCTACGGCGATCCGCTGGCTCGTGGATATGGCCACACAAGTTGGAGTGTGGGGGACTACGATACCTTGGATACGGATTACTATCGGTTTACGACTCCAACGTTCCCGGTAACCCCCAGCTCACAGAATATGTCCCAGTATGCCAAGGATAATGGAATCAAGATCTATTCGATCGGGTATGCCGATTCCCTCTCAACCGGAGGAAGAACAACCCTTCGTATTCTCGCTGAGGGTACGGGAGGGAAATACTATGACGCAACCGCTGCAGATATCAGCGCAATTTACACCTCAATCGCCGGCGAACTGAAGACCGCAGCGGGAGTCAACACGACAATGGATGTCGTTGCCACGAATGTTATGGTCAACAATGTCTCCTTCCCCGGGGCCTGCATAAGTGAGGATCCGAATGTACCCGCAGATTGTGTCTTCAAATATGTACCTGTCGGAGGTATCTCCACTTACATTCAGTACCCGAATGGTACATCGGTAACCGTTGACCAGAGTGGCGAATGGGCTTCGTCCGGGACGCTCAGCTTTGACATCGGAGAGATTAAACTGGGGCAGATCTGGAATGCCACATTCCGGCTCAAAGTAAAGAAAGCCGGTAACATCGACCTGTTCGGCGATGACTCCAAGATCCTGTTTGATGGAAGTGAAGGAGCTTCGGAACTCGGGCTACCCTACACTCCAATCACCGCGATGGAGAATATCAATGATACTGGCATGAATGCGACATCACTGAAGGTCAAGAACCTGGGCAGCACGATGGAAGGGAAGAATGTCACGGACTACCTGCCGGTTACCTGGAATCTTGATTACACCGGGTTGGACAGCACACTGACAGAAAGGATATACTATACAAGTCAGGACCTTTCGAAGAACCAGTGGATCCTTTTCGAAACACGGTCGATATCCTCGACAACGAGCGAGGACTCCGCAATCCTGGATGTCCGTACATTGCCCTATGGGCGGTATTTCATCAAGGTGTACGCGAAAGACGGCTTCGGTTACTGGGATGAAGAAATTACTGATGACGCAGTTATCGTCGGCTCGGAAGGTACGGCATACATCAAACTTGAATGATCCGGCAGGATAATCCTGCCGTTTTCTCCCATTTTTCTGCCTTCATTTCGTCCATTACCACGCATTTTCATCGGCATTTCTGTAAAATTTTAAAAATTTCCTGCAGACTTCTGTGTTCGAAACCGGCATGGCTCCACGGTCATCATGGTCAGACCGTTTCCCAATGGTCTGTAAACCCGGGAGTATGCACGACCCAATGGAGGGATCATATCCCACTCTTTCATGACCCCACCCCCCACGAACCACATGGGGGGCAAGCCGTTCCGCGTTTTACCCCTCACATCCATCACGAAACCGGCATAATTTTCCTGAAATTTCCGTCGTGGATGGTGCTACGAACCAACGCGGGGAATGATCACGCCCCTCCTAAAAGAGGATCCCATGTACGAAGACCGGCCCCCTCACCACCCCAGACCCAAATAGGGGTGCCCATCTCTATTCATTACAAGGCTTTCGACGGAGATCCCACAGGGGGGGCTTCATCCCCCTTGGAAAATGTGAGGATATCCCCTGGATTTTCGGGCAGGGGAGGGGCTTGTTCAAAAATGCATAATCCCCTCCTGACCCCCTCAAAGGGCAAGCCCTTCTATGCGGGTTCCTGATCCTGATATGTGCCCCACTTACCGATGGATCGATGGTGCGTCAAGAAAAAAGTGTGAAAAGCGTGAAAAAACATGATGGAAAAACCCGGGGATTACTCTATTAAAAACGACGGACCCAGCGGGAATCGAACCCGCGTCCTTGGGTCCGAAGCCCAAGAGGATATCCTCTACCCCATGGATCCGTTTTTCATTGGTTATCAAAAGTTATTAAGTGTTTTTACAGGGAACAAGTACCTGAATGATTTTGTCCGGAACAGAAATCCGCCGGCGTCTTGGTGTTGATTCTATTAAAGGAGATCTCGTCATACAGCCCTTCGGCGACTCGAGTCTGCAGCCCGCGTCCTATGATCTCAGGGCGGGGGAAAACATTATCCTCGCGCAGGGGAGGTGCACGCTTGTCCCAACACTTGAGTGGGTGGAACTTCCCGGCGATCTTGCTGCAACCCTCCGCTGCAGGTCCTCGTTCGGGAGAAGAGGTGTTCTTCTCGGGGCTGGGTATGTTGATCCCGGTTTCCGCGGGCAGCTGACGCTTTGTCTGACCAACTGCGGCGGGGAAGATATTTCCGTCCGGAAACTGGACCGGATTGTCCAGATGATCCTGCATGAAGTCCGCGGCGGAGGAGCCCTCTACGAGGGAAGGTACCAGGACAGCAATGGCGTTGTGGAGGCGCGCTGACCATGATCCGGACAGAACGCAAATACATCGAGATACTCCGGATCCTCAAGGAACACCAGGAACCCGTCGGGGCCAAGAGACTCTCGGAACTTATGGCAGAGCGTGGATTCATACTCTCCGATCGTGCTGTTCAGTATTACCTGAGTTATCTCGACGCAATGGGATTTACCGAAAAGATCGGAAATCAGGGGAGAATCCTCACGCCACTGGGACTCCAGGAGACCGACAACGCTCTTGTTGACGACCGTATCGGTTTCATCATCTCACGGCTTGAACGGCTTGCATACCGGAGCACCTTCGACCCGGAGACCGGTTCTGGCGATGTCGCATATAATTTATCAATTGTACCAGAAGAATCGCTCGATAGCGTCCGATCTGCGTTTGACGCCGTCATTCATGCCGGTTGCGGGTTTTTCTCATCATACCGGATCGTGGACCACGATCCGCGGGTTCCTGCCGGATCAGTTGGACTTATCACGCTCTGCAGCATCTCGATGGATGGGGTATTCCAGAGAAAGGGTGTGCCGGTAAAAATGGCGTATGGCGGGAGGCTTGAAATAGAGAAGGGCTCACCCCGCCGTTTCGCCGATCTCATTGGGTACCGGGGGACAACGATCGATCCCCTCGAATTATTCATCTCGGCGGGACTCACCACAATCTCGAGCTACTGTGCCACGGGGACCGGCATTGCTCTCGCAAACGTTCGTGAGGTTCCTGCATCGGCCCAGCAGAAGGTATCGGAGATCATCCGGATCATGAATGACTGCGGATTCATCTTTCCGGTAAAGATGGGGAACGATATCTTCAATCTCCCCCACACCCCGTACCGGACATCTATCGTGGCTTTCAGCGGTCTGAATTTTATCGGATTAACCGTAGAGCAGGGAATTGAAATTAAAACGGAGATTGGGGCAGGGAACATTCCTTTTTCGAAAGTAATGGGCAAAAACTGACCTATCCGACAAACGAAAGGTCTTCGTCATCTTTTGTACGGTTGCGTTTCTTCCCTGCCGGCCGAATCTCCCTGATATGGTCGATTTTCTTAATCCCGGCAACCTTGTCGGAGGGAACCGGGTCCTCACTCCCCCGTCTTTTCTGGGTCCGGACAAGCGCTTCGTCCCTCACAATGGCCCCAGGTGCCTCATCGAGGGTTAATGCCCCGCCCTCATCCTCTGTCCGCTGGGTATTCTTTTGTTCCTTAACCTGTCGGATCCAATCATCAAGGAGTTCATCTTTCTGTTGATCGGTCGCCGATTGTTTCGGTACACCGGTTTTGTCAGGTGGGGATCTTCTGGCGGTTATGATATCAGGCGCCCTGTCTTCTCCGGATCCCTGATGAATCACGTCAGTCTTTTTCCGGATGACAACCTTTTTTGCCGCCTGTTTCCGGATGACGATCTGTTTTGCAGGATTTTCATCGAGAGGAGTATGACGGACTGTTTGGGGAGGCGACTCGTCCGGAATTTTTCCGGGCGCTTCTCCTCCATCCTGAAGGGAAGATTTCCTCGGGTATGATTCCTGGCTTCTCGCCCCGGCACCGAAGGCGATCTGCCGTTGGCGTTCCAGTTCCTCGGCAATCTTCCTCCGTTCGTCGTCCGGAGCATGTACCCCTCCGACATGATACAATCCCTTCTTTTGCACCGGCCGGGATTTAAGGAGTTTCCGGATCGAGTCCGACGGGGCATCAGGTTTCCGGGAAGGGGATGGTTCTGACAATGGAGACTCTTCGACATATTCAGCTTTAACAACGGGTCGGGGAATAGGGGGCTGGCGGGACCTGTCATACTCCGGTATGGATCCCGCATCCGGTTTCGGTTCGGCGGCATGTGGCGGGATATATTTGCCTGTTGCACCGCTATCCCCGTCAACCGTGATCATGTCATCTCTCCCCGCCGTCTGGAGAATTACAGGGATTTCGATATCCCGTTTTGTCTCGTCTCTTTCTGTTACAATTCTCCGGGCTGTTCCAAACACACGGCCCCGTGTCTCTGCCCGGATCTCCCTTAACTCAGCGATGCGAGGGACATTTTCGAGGCCGGTGAGCATAACGATGATGGCTACAAACCGGGTACTCATAACAGGATAATCCCCCGATCGGGTCTCGAGCCCTGCAATACTCCGGTCGATCCATTTCCGGACGGTCATAAAGCCTTTCATTGACAGCTCATGGGAGGGGCCTGCGACAAGGATAAGCGCCTTGTGGGCGCTCGTGATATCACAGGGGGCGGAGATCTCGTGGTAGATTGCCTGTTTTGCCAGCTCGATGATTCGAGACGCCTTCTTCTGGTGTTCATCAGCGAAATACCCGGTGCTCGGACGCAGTTTTGTCAGGAAGTCGAGGGGATGGGTGGGTAGCTGCTCGACTGCGTATCCGATTGTGATGAACCCCATTCCTTTCATGGTATTCAGGACTTCCCCGGCATCAAGAACGACTTCCGCAAGGTCCAGTCCACCATCCGCCCTGAACTCTCCTGCACGAAGGATAAGGCTGATCCGCCGGATGATCACATCATTCAGGAGAGCGTTCATCCTCTCCTCCAAGGAAAGGACCGGTTCTTTCTTCTTTTTCAGGCCAAGTTTGGATACCAGTCCTTCTTGGGAAGCTGGTTTTAGCTTCTCTGCGATTCTGACTTTTTTATGCCAGGTCTCATTATCGAAGAGGATCACGCCATCAACGAGAGGCGATATCATCTCGATCTGGTCTGCGGCTTTTGCCGAACACCGCGCACCCTCTGACAGACAGGGAAGGGTGACCAGTGCGAAGATGGGTTCGGTCATAGAAGAACGAAGGGTCGTGATAATGGAGGGAACATCATCTGCCATGCTCCCTCCGAGGCCCATAACGACGATGATCGCGTCGGTCTCTCCGGTTGACATCGTCTGGGCTCTCGCAGCAATCTCGGCGATATCGATTGTTGCGGTTCGTGATGTTATACCCTCACCTGGCTGAGCAACGTCAAGAGCCGGAAAGAAGATCTTCGCGTTCTCAGGCAGATCGGTCAGTTTCTTTATCGCCTCCTCGTCAACATCGACGACAAGGGCCTGGACACAAGCGACCTTGCTGCTCCTCCTATCCGTCCGGTAGAGGTGGTTGACGATCCTCCCTCCCGCTCCCCCCAGGCCTATCGCAAGAATTCTCATGGTTTACCGAGGTTATCCGGAAAATACCGGATGAATGCCCAATGGTATTGGGTCTTCTTTCTTCAATATCTTATAGGATTTACCCAAGGTAAGGACGACGTTTATCGTGATATTAAAAGAAAAAGCATTCGTAAGGGATAAGTTTTTTCAGTCCGTCGTTTTTCTCCGATATTAAGCAAAACGGGAAATCTTCAACGCCAAATGATAATTTATTTAAGGGCAGATACGGTAATAGTCATTGAGGTGAACATACCTTGGCAACATATGGCATTGAATTTGTACCCGGGAATGTCAATGTAAAGCAGGTCGTAAACTTCTGTAAACTTGCTGAATCCAAAGACATTGACTTCGCATGGATCACGAACCACTATAACAACCGCCACTGCTACCCAACCCTTGCAGCGATCGCCCAGGCAACAACCACCCTGAAGATGGGCCCGGGCATCATGAACTCATTCACCGACACCCCGGCCGCAATGGCATCATTCCTTTGCACGCTCAATGAGATCTCCGACGGCCGTGCCGTCCTCGGTATCGGACCCGGTGACCTCTCGACTCTCCCCAAGCTCTCAATCGCAGCAGAAAAGCCGGTTGCCCGCCTTGAGGAAGCAATCACCATTATCCGGAAGCTCTGTGCCGGGGAAGAGGTAAAGACCCCTGACATGCAGTTCTTCAAGTACCAGGGCGCCAAGCTTACCGGTGTCAACCTGCCGGGCAAGAAGGGCATTCAGGTCTATGTCGGCGCTCAGGGCCCCAAAGTCCTCGACCTTGCCGGCAGAGTCGGAGACGGTGCACTCATCAACGCATCCAACCCGAAGGACTTCGCGGTTGCAATTCCGATCATCAAGAAGGCCTGCGATTCCGTTGGAAAGAAGAACTTCGATGTTGGCGCCTACACCGCGATGTCCATTGACCGCGATGTGAAGAAGGCACGCAACGCAGCAAAGATCGTCGCCGCCTTCATCGCAGCTGGTTCGCCGCCTGACCTCCTCAAACGCCATGGTCTTGACCTTGGCAACGTTGACAAGATCAAGGCAGCACTCGGCAAGTTTGACTTCAAGACGGTCGGAGAGCTCGTTGGAGACAAGGAGATCGACGCATTCACCATTGCCGGCACCCCCGAGATGGTCAAGCAGAAGTGCGACGAACTTACCAAGTCGGGCGTTACCCAGATCATCTTCGGTTCACCGCTCGGTCCCGACATGACCAACTCCATCCGCCTGCTTGGGAAGTACATTGTCTGAGCATCCTGTCCAGTATCACAGGAAAACAAATTTTTTCTTTTTTCATTATCTGATGCGAAATCAGGACGTTTATCCAAAAGGGCTATGTCGCTCCTGACCCCATAGTCCACTGGGAGAATGTTTACCATACGAAAGATACCGGTCAGAAACGGGATGATCGAGGACCGCAGAGAACGTTATACCGGCCTGAGGTGCAGGATAAGCCCTGACCGCTCCAAACGTCACATCAATCGGAATCTCATTCTTCCCCCGGTATTTCAGGACTGTCCTTTCTGTCCGGAAAATGTCGAGGTGGTTACACCGGTTTTTCCCGATTATACCAGGTATTTTCGGGGAGAGAGTATCACGTTTCCCAACCTCTTCCCCTTCGGTGAATGGCACACGGTGACGGTCATCACCCGTAGTCACCAAGTCCTCAAATTCTCTCATTCACAGATTGCAGATGCATTATCCGCACAGGCTGAGATCCTCCAGCGATTTGATGGCTTTGCAAGCATCAACTGGAACTACCTCCCATCAGCCGGCGCGAGTCTCGTGCACCCCCACATGCAGGCACTTTCAGACCGCCGGCCTTCACCTCTTGTTGAACGGTACTTCCGGGCAGGGACCCGGTATTTCCGTAAGACGGGGACTTCCTACTGGGAGGCTGTGCGGGAACAGGAACGGGACTCCGATAGGTTCCTGTTCGGTGAAGAGATCTTCTGGCATGCGCACGCAGTACCGGTTGGCGAGCGCGAAGTCCGCGGAATTCTCCCTATCACTGCCGTCGATGAACTGGAGTGTTTTACCGACAGGCTCGCCGAGGATATTCTGACTATCATGTCGCTCTACCGGAAACTCGGCACCCATGCGTTTAATATGTCGATCTTCTTTGAAAAAAACCGAAAGAACCGCAATTTCTCTGCATTCTGTTCCCTTATCTCCCGCATCAACCCCAATCCGGATTCAATGAGCGATACTGCGTTCATGGAAAGGCTCCACCAGCAGCCGATTATCCTGACCCTTCCCGAAGACCTTGGGACATGGTTCCGGGGGGCTTGTTAAGGGATAGGAAATACGATACAAGAAACGCTGGAAATGAAAAGAAAAAAAATTGGGTTTAATCGAATTTTGCGACCAGCTTGTTCTTCGCTACCTGCATGCCGTCCTTCTTGTGGGCCTTGCGCAGGATAACATCGCCAGCCTTCTGGAGCTCGCGGGCTTCGTCGCAGAGTGTGGCTGCAATTCTCATCATTTCGTGAGCGCTCGCAACGATCGGGATGTATTTCTCCCATTCCTTGGTCATGAAGCATCCTTTCACGTTGACCATGGCGACTGCACAGGCAATCTCGTATGCAGCGCGTGCCTTTGCAAGTGCGTAGGGGTTGGTGAACTCGCCGTCGACAGCCTTGTCGGTTGTCATGACAATCTTGGGGAGCTCAAGTGCGTCGCCCTTCTTACCGGCTTTTACCTGGTCGATAACCTTGTCGAGTCCTTCCTGCATCTTCCGGAATGCTCCGGTGAGCGCAAGGACCTTGACGAGGTTGCCGTTGTAGTCGGCCATCTCGATGGGGTCAAGGAATTCACGGCGGGCACCGATCATGGAGTCCGCCTTCATGATGATGTAACCGAACTTGCTGGTCTTGATGCCTTCCCATTCCTTCTTGGTGGTCACATCATCGGTGATGACAACGACCGGGATCCCTGCGGCTGCGAGCTGTTCGCGGGCGCCGGTCGGGCCGGGCAGGACACCGTTGGGAGATACAACAATACAGAAGTCCGGTTTCCATGCCTTCATATTGGAGACGACACGGTCGATATCCTCTGGCTGGAGCTTGGTCCCGCTGGTGGCCATGAAGGTCTGCATGTCTTCACGATCTGCTCTCTCATCGAGAAGGAGTTCGGCCATAACGCCGCTTGCAATGTTGCCCAGTTTGGCAACTCCGACTTTAACAACCATCGTTATACACCTCTTTTAGTTGTGAAACGATAGTATGACCCGGTGTTCATATAAACATTGTGAATTGTCATTTTCCGACGTTAACCGGATGGTTTTTCCGGAACATAAAACAGGATTTCTGCAATCCCGGTCAACCTCATGACCAGCGTGTTAACGAAAAGTGTTTAAATCACGATGTACGAGTACTTACTATGAAAGACGGGTTGCTCACAGAACGACAAAGGGAGGTGCTGAGATACCGGAAGCAGGGTCTCACCCAGCAACAGATTGCCGATATCATCGAGACTTCCAAAGCAAACGTCTGTACGATAGAAAAATCGGCGATGGAAAATATCCGGAGGGCGAAAGAAACACTGGAATTTTTATACACGCTTGATTCGACACACCTCTGCACACTTCCCCCCGGGACAGATCTCTTTGATATCCCCCCGCGGATCTTCGCTGAGGCTGAGAAGATCAATATCAAGGTAAACTACGACACGATCTCCCTCATCAATCACCTCAGGGGTTCGCGGCCAAAAAGTTATAAGGCGCGATGCCTGAGCGAACCTGTCGAAGTGTACATCACGAACTCCGGGGAAATTTATTTCAGCTGAACCGCTGCAACCCCTGCTTTACGAGGGCATATATTTATATTCTTTTTTATGCAATAGTTAGGAACCGATAGGGATCTCCCATAGCGCAGGAAAGAATCACATAGATTCTCCTGAATTAACGAGAGATTCCTGATTGGTGCATCCCCGGGCTAGCCGCCTGTGGATGAAACCGAGAAGGAGTTGTGATTCGTCACAACGGGCTGACAGAGTGGGAGCTGATATCAGTGCCGGGCGGACGTCGCAGAGACGAGCCCTATCCGTTGACGCGTATCAGCGTCGGGATGCATTGACCATCAGAATCTTCTTCGCGAGACAGGTATAGCCGGTTCAACCGGCAAGCCGCTGAAATCAGGAAGTATGGGCCGGACGATTCGGGAGACTGAATTTTCCGGTCTTTTCTGATCGAAGCGATAACAATCATCGTTCGCGTGTTGGCTTTGTAACCAGCCGGATGCAAATCCGAATTCTCGGAGTAATCCTCCCAGAATCGAAAGCAGAACAACCTACACCTAACTGAAAGGATTGATGAATAAATGCCAAAAATAAACAGACCACGCAGGGGTTCACTTGCATTCAGCCCGAGAAAGCGTGCAAAGAGCCCGATCCCCAAGTACCAGTCCTGGCCCGTTTACACCGGGACACCAGTCCTCCAGGGATTTGCTGGCTATAAAGTAGGTATGACGCATGTCATCATTGTTGACGACCATAAGGACAGTCCTACCGAGGGCAAAGAGATTATGGTGCCCGTCACCATCATCGAAGTCCCGTCAATGAAGGTCGCAGCCGTCCGTGCTTACGCGAAAGACACTTATGGCAGGCATGCGCACACCGAAGTCTGGTCAGACCAGCTTGACACCGTTCTCGGCCGCCGCATTACCCTCCCCAAGGAGTCCAACACTGAAGCGGCAAAAAAGGTGCTCTCCGATGCAATCGCTGCGGGAAAAGTTACTGAGCTGTATGCACTCATGTATACCCAACCCGCAGCAATGTCCGGCGTTCCCAAGAAGGTTCCGGACCTTATGGAAGTCAAGGTTGCCGGGAGTACTGTGGACAAGCAGTATGAATTTATTATGGACCTGCTCGGAAAGGAAGTTGGAATTTCCAGTGTGATCCAGATCGGTGCGTATGCAGACATCACAGCCATCACCACCGGCAAGGGAACGCAGGGTTCTGTAAAACGCTGGGGAATTATGCTGCGTAAGCGGAAACACTCCCGTGGCGGCAAGGAACGTCATATCGGTACGCTCGGGCCCTGGAATCCGCACCACATCCGATGGCAGGTCCCGCAGGTAGGCCAGATGGGATACCAGCAGCGGACTGAGTTTAACAAGCGCATCCTGAAGATTGGCGAAAATGGACAGGAGATCACGCCCGCAGGAGGTTTCCTCCATTACGGTAATCTTTCCAGTCCCTACGTCCTCGTCAAGGGATCCATCCCCGGCCCGACAAAGAGGCTCGTCAGGATTCGTCCTGCAATCCGCCAGGGAGAACACCACGTGAGGACTCCGGCAATTCAGCTGGTAAGCGTCCAGAGCAAACAGGGATGATGAAGATGAGAGCACAGGTCAAGACATTAGAAGGCGGCGTCGCCCACGATATTGAGCTTCCCGCCCTGTTCTCGGAAGAGTTCCGCCCGGACCTCATACGGAAAGCAGTCCTCGCCCTCCAGAGCACCCGGCGGCAACCCCATGGGACCTACCCCTATGCAGGGATCTGCTCTTCAGCAGTTGGCTGGGGGAGTGGTCGGGGGGCATCACACGTCCCGCGTATTAAAAACGGTTCGCGGGCGGCAAAGGTTCCGCAGGCCAAAGGCGGACGTGAAGCGCATCCCCCGGTTGTTGCAAAGGTTCTTGTAAAAGAGATCAACCAGAAGGAGAAACAAAAAGCATTCCGGTCGGCAGTTGCGGCAAGTGTCCGGGAAGATCTTGTCCGCGGGCGCGGACACCTTTTCGAGGGGGCTGTCCCGGTGATTTTTGAGGACAAATTCGAATCACTGGATCGGACACAGGATGTCATCCGTGCCCTTACCGCAGCAGGCGTTTATCAGGACGTCGAACGTGCAAAAGCAAGCAGGAAGATCCGGGCCGGTCGTGGCAAGATGCGGGGCAGGAAATACAAACAGCGCAAGAGCCTGCTGATCGTGACGAAGGCGGACAGCCTGCGTTCTGCGCGGAACCTGCCTGGCGTTGACGTCGTTACCATTGACCAGCTGAACGTGGAGCACCTGGCACCCGGCATGCAGCCCGGAAGGCTGACAGTCTGGACGGAAGGGGCGCTTACACACCTCGGAGGTGCCTCATGACCCTGAAGTACCCGTTTGTCACGGAAAAAGCAATGGTGCAGCTGGAGAGTCAGAACAAGCTCCAGTTCCTTGTCAACAGGGATGCCACCAAGACTCAGATAAGACGCGAGATTGAAAAAACATTCGAACAGAAGGTCACGGAAGTCCGCACCCTGATGAACACGCACGGGGAAAAGAAAGCGATCGTGAGCTTTGAAAACGAGAAGGCTGCCGAGGAGATCCTCAGCAGACTCGGCATCATGTAGGTGGGAACCATGGGACATCGTATTACAACACAAAGCAGAGGAAAAGGAGGTCCGACATACCGTGCGCCATCCCACCGGTATAAAGCCGACCTTAGACACGTCGGAGACAGCACATCGTCAGCCTCAGGCTCCGTCATCGATATCGAACATGATCCGGCCCGGAATGCCCCGATCGCGCTTGTGAAATTGGAGGACGGGAAAAAAGTCTATGCCCTCATCACGGAAGGCATCGGGATCGGAACTACCGTTGCTTGGGGTGCGGATGCCGAAGTCAGAAACGGGAACACCCTCCCGCTCAGGAACATACCGACAGGATCCTATATCTGTAATATTGAAGCACGCCCGAGTGACGGCGGAAAATTTGTCCGCAGCAGCGGCGTACAGGCAATCGTAGTCGACAAAGCGGAAGGCAGGGTCGGCGTGCGGATGCCGAGCGGCAAGACCAAGTGGTTCAATGACGGCTGTCGTGCGACCATTGGGATCGTTGCCGGTGGCGGACGGGTTGAAAAACCGTTTGTCAAGGCAGGAACGAAATACCACAAGATGAGGAACACAGCCTCAAACTGGCCTCGTGTCCGTGGAGTTGCAATGAACGTCATCGACCACCCCTTCGGTGGCGGTGGACACCAGCATGCCGGCCGTCCGAAGACAGTCGCACGCGGGACGTCTCCGGGCAGGACTGTAGGTCATGTGGCTGCACGAAAGACTGGTAAGAGCAGGAAGTGAGAAAGGTGGCAGCACCCAGAAAAACCCAAAAGAGAATGCCACGGAGGCGCGAGGAATTCACGTACCGCGGCTATAAGATCGATGAGCTGAAGGCAATGGGCATCCCCGATCTCCTCCCGCTCATGCCGGCCCGGGCACGCCGGAAAGTGACACGCGGGCTCTCCCGCGGTGAAGAGACCCTGATGCAGAAGATCCGTGCCGGTGATGAGAAGATCAGGACCCATCTGCGGGAAATGATTGTCTTCCCCGAGATGATTGGAAAGACTCTCGAGATCTACAACGGTAAGGAGTTCGTTAAAGTCGAGTTCCAGCCGGAATCGGTCTTCCATTATCTCGGTGAGTTTGCCCTGACCCGTAAGAAGGTCGCCCACGGTTCCGCCGGTATCGGTGCAACACGGTCGAGCAAGTACGTTCCCCTGAAGTGATTGCAATGGCACGTGTTGAATATTCCAAAAAATTCGAAGGGGACATGTTTGCCCGTGGTAAAGTGAACGAAGCCTCAGTTTCACCGAAGCACTCTATCGAGATTGCAAGCTTTATCCGGAACAAGCCGGTCAACGAGGCAATAGCGTACCTCAATGATGTCGTGGCTCTGAAAAAGGCGATCCCGTTCCGGCGTTTCAACCGGGATGTAGCCCATAAGCGCGGACTCCCGGGCAACTGGGACGCAGGGCGGTATCCGGTAAAAGCATCCCGGATCTATATAAGGCTCCTCGAATCCGTTAAGAAAAATGCGGAGTATCTCGGGCTTGATGCAGAGAACCTCAGGGTCATCCATGTCTCGGCTAACCGGGGCAGAGCGCACAAGGGCGTTTTTCCCCGCGCTATGGGCCGTGCAACTCCGAAAGTCCGGGAGACCGTCAACATAGAGATCGTGGCACGCGAGGTGGCGTAAATGGCAGTTGAAAGGAAATTTATCGCGGAGGGTGTCCGTAAAGCCCGCGTTGAGAAGTATCTCACGAAAGAGCTGAAACGCGCTGGGTATGGCGGGATGGACATTGCACGAACACCGCTCGGGACCCAGGTTACGATCTTTGCGGAAAAACCCGGTATCGTGATCGGTAAAGGTGGCAAGCTGGTCCAGCAACTTACCCAGGATCTTGCCCAGAACTACAACGTGGAATCCCCCCAGATTGAGGTCCAGCAGGTCAGAGAACCGAGCTTCAACGCCCAGATAATGGCAGAACGGCTCGCCAACGCTCTCGAACGCGGCTGGTACTTCCGGAAAGCCGGCACAAGTATCCTGCGCAGGGTCATGGACTCCGGTGCTCTCGGGTGTGAAGTCATCATTGCCGGGAAACTCACCGGTGCACGCGCAAGGACCCAGAAATTCACGGAAGGGTACATCAAGCACTGTGGCGAACCGAGCAACACGATTGTTGAACGGGGCTATGCAGTTGCAATCAAGAAACTTGGAGTTATCGGGGTCCAGGTCAAGATCGTCCCTGCCGGTGCAAAACTGCCCGACCACTTTGAAGTTATCGAACAGGAGAAACCCGCACCCCAGAAGACAGCTGCAGTTGCCGGCGAAGATGCAGACAACGAACCTGCCCTCCCTGATGACATCGATGAGGGGGTTGGCAAGTGATGGCGCTCTTCAGGGCGCGCGATGTCCGGCAGTTGTCCGACGTCGAGCTGCAGGAACAGATGGGCAAGCTCCGTATGGAGCTTGTTCAGCACAACGGCAAGATAAGTGCCGGTGGCGCAACGGAAAACCCGGGGCATATTCGGGAACTCCGCCGCACCATAGCACGGATGATGACCGAACAGAACCGGAGGAAGACTGCGTGATCGCGTCCCGGGACATCCTTGCCCACGAGCTGATCGGCCTCGATGTCCTGGTGACTGCAGCGAGCAATCCCTCCCACCGGGGGATCTCCGGTCGCATCATCGATGAGACAAAACATATGCTCGTGCTTGAAACGATGAGGGGCATAAAAAAGATCCCAAAACAGCACTGCATATTCCGGTTGCGCCTCCAGGACAGCCGGATTGTTGAGATTGATGGATCGGTCGTGATGCAGGCTCCCGAAAAACGAATCAGCCTGCTCTCAAGAAAGAGGATACCATAATGGCACGAAACATAGGATTGGACGTCCCGGCTCCGCAACAGGAGTGCAAGGACGTTAATTGTCCGTTCCACGGCACTTTACCAGTGCGCGGCCAGGTGATCACTGGTAAGGTCGTGAGCGATCGCATGATGGGAACGGTCGTGGTTGCACGGAATTACCTGCACTACGTCCGGAAATACAAGCGGTATGAGAAGCGCAGTTCCAAGATCCATGCCCACAACCCGCCGTGCGTACAGGCAAAAGCCGGCGATACGGTGAAGATCGCGGAATGTCGGCCGCTCTCCAAGAGCACGACGTTTGTGGTCGTTGAGGTGGAGAAACCATGAAGGCAAAGCAGTCCAAGATCCCGCGGGCACTCGCGACCGGGACCCGGCTTCCCTGCGCCGATAATACCGGGGCAAGGACCGTGCAGATCATCTCGGTCTTCGGTTACCACGGCGTCAGGCGTCGCCAGCCCAAGCTCGGGCTTGGGGATATCTGCACATCGAGTGTCCAGAAAGGCACTCCTGATATGCGCCGTAAGCTGGTCCGGACGGTTGTTATCCGGCAGAAGAAAGAGATGCGAAGGCCCAACGGGCTTCGTGTATCTTTCGAGGACAACGCGGTCGTCATCGTCGATGAGAAGAATGAGCCGAAAGGAACCGAGATCAAGGGACCTGTCGCCCGCGAAGTTGCGGAACGGTTTCCGAAACTCGGATCCATGGCGACCATTATCGTGTGAGGTGGAAGGCATGGCAAGAACAGCGAGCAGCCAGCCGCGGAAACAGAGAAAGGCCCGCTTCACCGCCGCTGCACACGAAAAGACACGGTTCCTGAACGCCCCCCTGTCATCGGCGTTGAGGGAACAGTACAAGAAAAAGACCCTTCGGGTTGTCAAGGGAGATACCGTCAAGTTAACCCGCGGGGACTCTTCCGGCGAAGAAGGCGTTGTGGATGCGGTCAATGTCGGGAAGGCAAAATTGATCGTCCATGGGGTCTCCCTGACGAAGGCTGACGGAACTGAAGTGCCCCGGCTTATTGATGCATCCAAGGTCGAGATAACAAAGCTCAACCTGAATGATAAACGCCGCGAAGAGAAACTTGGGGAGGGGAAGTAGATGTCAGATCATTTGAAACGCCTGAATGCTCCGGATTCGTGGCACATCTCGAAGAAGACCACGAAATTTGTGACCAAGACTTCGGCGGGTCCGCACAATGCGAATGCGATGCCGGTTGCCGTCTGGTTGCGCGACCGGATGGGCTTAGCACGGAACATGAAAGAGGTCAAACAGATCCTCTCCCAGAAGGATGTCATCATCAACGGTCGCCCCTGCAGGGACCCGAAGATGGGAATTGGTATCTTCGATATCATCGCGCTCCCGAAGATAGGGAAATATTACCGGATCCTGCGCGGCAAAGATGGCCGCCATGTTTCCATAGAGATAGATGCGGAATCCGCGAAAAGCCGGCTCTGTAAGGTAAAGAACAAGACCGTAGTTTCCGGGGGCAAAGTCCAGCTGAATATGCGCGACGGAGCAAACATCCTGGCGGATAACACATACAAACCCGGCGATTCGCTTGTCATCTCTCTCGAACCGGAAACAAGGTTCAAGATCCTCGACCACTTCCCGTTCACTGCCGGCAATATGGCGATGATCATTGGGGGACGGCATTCCGGGAAAATTGCGCGAATTATCGAGATCACCAAGGTTCCCGGAAGCGTACCGAACCGGGTAATCCTCGAAGATGAAGCGACGAAGACCCGGTTCGACACGATCACTCCCTATATCTACATGGTAGGGAGACAGACTCCAGCGCTTGCAAAATGGGGGATTGAACAGTGACCCAGATGCGCGATCTCTATATCGACAAAGTTGTTGTCCACATGGGTGTCGGCGAGAGCGGAGAGAAACTCGTAAAAGCCGAAGAGATCATGAAGACGATCACGAAACAGACGCCGGTCCGGACAATCGCCAAAAAGACCCAGCCGGCATTCTCCATCCGCAAGGGTGCGCCGATTGGATGCAAGGTTACCCTGCGTGGCAAACCCGCAGAGACGTTCATCCAAACCTCGCTTGGGATCGTCGACCGGGTACTATTCGACAACCAGTTCGACAAGACCGGGAACTTCTCATTCGGGATCGAAGAACACACCGATTTCCCGGGGATGTCCTACGATCCCCAGATCGGCATCTATGGCATGGACATCAATGTGGTGCTTGAGCGACGGGGGATCCGGATCACACGCAGGCGCATGCAGCAGAAGAAACTCCCGTCAAAACAGCGGGTAAACAAGACGGACGCAATAGCGTTCCTCAAGCAGCAGTACCAGGTGGAGGTGCGCTGATGGCAGGAGAAAGAAAGAAGAAATACGGTCGCGGTGCGAACGAGTGCAAGATGTGCGGTCGCAAGCAGGGACTTGTCCGCAGATATCACATCATGTTCTGCCGGCAGTGCTTCCGCGAATGGGCGCCCAAAATGGGCTTCAAGAAGATGAGCTGAGGAGGGAAAAACATGGCACGTTTGAATACAATAGCAGACGGGATGTGTACCCTCAAGAACGCCGGGGATACTGGAAAATCCGAATGTACCATCGAACCGGCGAGCAAGCTTCTCGGGGCAATGCTGCGGATCATGCAGGAGGCCGGGTATATCCGGGGTTTCGAGTTTGTTGAAGACGGCCGGGGCGGGCAGCTGATTGTCCACCTGTCGGGAAAGATCAACAACTGTGGTGCAATTTCACCACGGTTTTCCGTCAAGCTCGAGGAGATGGAATACTGGGAACAGCAGTATCTGCCGGGTAAGAATTTCGGGCTGCTCATGCTTTCAACATCTCAGGGTGTTCTGTCGCACGAGCAGGCCCGGAAAGCCGGCATTGGCGGCGAACTGCTCGGGTACGTGTACTAAGGTGGAACGATGACAGCAGTACGCAAAATAATAATTCCCGACGGTGTCAAGGTTCAGGTCGAGGGCGCCGTGCTGAAAGTTAGTGGTCCTAACGGACAACTCGAACGCAATGTCCGGTTCCCACAGGTGAAGGTATCGAGCGACGGTAAGGAGGTGTCCATTGCAACCGAATCGAAGCGAAAGGAGACGGTTGCAATGGTCGGTACCTTTGAAGCCCACGTCAAGAATATGTGCAAGGGGGTCACGGAGGGTTTCGAATACCGTATGAAGGTCGTATACAGTCACTTTCCGATCCAGCTCAAGCTCCAGGGGAACCGGCTCGAGATTAACAATTTCCTCGGTGAGAAGAAGGCGCGCTATGCACGGATCGAAGCGGGAGTCACCGCAAAGGTCGGCACCGATGAAGTTGTGCTTTCCGGCATCAACCGCGAACTTGTGGGCAACACTGCGGCAAACATCGAACACGCAACGCACATCCGGAACCGCGACCCGCGGGTGTTCCAGGACGGGATCTTTATCGTCCAGAGGGGATGAAGCGAAATGGCAGACGAAATTAGAAGGCTTATCCGGGTCCGGACCGACAAAGGTGCACGGTTCAAGCGCGATGGTTTTGGAAAGAAGCGCCAGCTTGCAGATTCCTGGAGAAAACCCCGTGGCCAGCACAACAAACAGCGGGAGCAGAGAAAGGCGAAAGGTGCCCTCCCGAAGCCAGGGTTTGGCAGTCCTGTGGCTGTCCGCGGCATGCACCCAAGCGGGTTCTTCGAAGTCCTGGTTCACACAACCGAAGATCTTGAAGGGCTGAATCCCAAGACCCAGTCCATCCGGATTGCAGCAAAGGTCGGGAACCGGAAGCGGGCCCTTATTCAGGAAAAGGCACTCGCAGCAGGCTTGCGCGTGTTGAATGCACGTGCGGAAAAGCCGGAAAAGAAGGTGCCGGAGGCCCCGGCTGCATTAAAGGAAGAGAAGGCCGGAAAACAGAAACCGAAGAAAGAGAAGAAGACCCCATCCGGGAAAAAAGGCAGGGAAAAACCGGTTATAAAGGAAGAGAAACCGGCCGGAAAGAAACCCGCTGTAGCGGAAGAGAAATCTCCGGCAAAGAAGAAGGCGCAGGAAAAAGCACAGCCGGAATCCGAAGAGAAGCCCCAGAAGAAAGAAGGACAGAAGAAGAAGGCGCAGACAACTGCAGCCGATACGGGTGCCGTGCAAAAACAGAAGAAGGCGTCAAGGGTGAAAGCCGAATCTTCCGGGGAAGAAAAGCCCGCAAAGAAAACAACCGCAAAACCGAAGAAGAAGACGATGAAGGAAGGTGATGAGCAATGAGCGATCTTGCAGGCCAGAAACGTATCGTTGCCTCGCTCCTCAAGTGCGGTGTAAACCGTGTCTGGTTCGATCCTGAGCGGCTCTCGGATATCGAGAATGCAATTTCCCGTCAGGATCTCAGAGGACTTATTACCGACGGGGCTATCAAGGCACGCCAGAAAAGAGGGAACAGTCGTGGCAGGACACGGGCACACATTGCAAAACGTTCATACGGGCACTGCAAAGGTCCAGGCCGCCGAAAGGGGGCAGCGGGAGCACGCAACGCAAGCAAGCGCGTTTGGATCCAGAAGATCCGCGCCATTCGTAAGGCGCTCGTCGCCCTTCGTGAAGCCGGAACCATCGATCGCCATGTCTATCGTATCCTCTACCGTAGAGCGGCAGGCGGTCAGTTCCGAAGCGTTGCCCATATGAAAGCACAGCTGGAGATCATGGCCGGGAGGATGAAATAACATGGCAACAGGAGCACGATACTTTGTTCCCTACCGCCGGAGAAGGGAAGGCAAGACTGACTACTACAAGCGCACGAAACTCGTGGTTGCAGATGTCCCCCGCATGGTCGTCAGGAAGACGAACCGGCACATCATCATCCAGCTGGTAACTGCAGAAATGGATGGGGACCGGACCCTTATTGCGGCGAACTCTTCCGAGCTTGCCGAACTCGGGTACAAGGGGTCGCTGTCCAGTACACCTGCAGCTTACCTCACCGGACTGCTCTTTGCCGCAAAGGCAAAGAAAGCCCAGCATGCGGGAGCGGTACTGGATATCGGGTTGAACCGCGCAACCCCCGGGGCACGTGTATTTGCAGCCCTGAAGGGGGCTGTCGAGGGCGGTCTCGATGTGCCGCATGGGGAAGAAATTCTCCCCTCTGACGACCGGATCAAGGGCAGCCATATCGCTGCCTATAACAAGAGCGCCGGCGATCTGGTAAAGAACGTTGAGCAGGTGGCAGACGCTATCAAGAAGGAGCTGAAATAAATGGCATATGAGAAAGAAGAGTGGCGCCCGGTCACCGGTCTCGGAAAACTTGTCGCATCCGGAGATATCAAGAGCATCGATCAGGTGCTCGAGAGTGGGCGACCGATTAAGGAGCCACAGATCGTCGATGCCTTCCTTCCTGACCTCGAAGATGAAGTTCTCGATATCGCGATGATGCAGCGGATGACCGACTCCGGCCGCCGCGTGCAGTTCCGTGCCGTTGTCATCGTTGGCAACCGGAATGGGTATATCGGATTCGGACAGGGTAAGGATGTTCAGGTAGGCGACGCTATCAAGAAGGCGATTACCAAGGCAAAGATGAACCTCATCAAAGTACGGCGCGGTTGCGGCAGCTGGGAATGCGGCTGCGATGCGACGCACTCTATCCCGATGCAGGTGCAGGGGACCGCAGGCAGTGTACGGGTCACGCTCAAACCGGCACCGCAGGGAATCGGCCTTGTGACCGGTGAAGTGAGCAGGAAAGTGCTCGAGCTTGCCGGCATCAGAGATGCATGGACCTTCGCACGCGGACAGACCCGCACGACAATCAACTTTGCCAAGGCGACCTTTAATGCCCTCAAGCAGACGAATATGACCCGGATCGGGGGGTCGCCGTAATGTACGCCGTTGTACAGGTGCGCGGTGTTGTCAACACGAGAAAGGACATCAAAGACACCCTCAAGATGCTCCGGCTTCATCATATCAACCACTGTGTCCTTGTATCGGACACCCCGGAAAATCTTGGTATGATCCGGAAGGTCAAGGATTACATCGCCTACGGCGAAGTCGATGCCGCAACGATTGAAACGCTCCTTCGCACACGGGGGAGGATCATCGGAGATCTGGCTATCACTGACGATTATGTCAAGGCGAACTCGGGATTCGGGAGTATTGCAGATTTCGCAAAATCCCTTTCAGCCGGAGAAAGCCGCCTCCGGGATATGCCCGGGCTCAAGCCCGTGCTCCGACTTCACCCGCCGCGGAAAGGGTACAAGACAACCAAGCGGACGTTCAACCAGGGTGGAGCGCTCGGCTATTATGGTCATGAGATTAACACTCTGCTCATCAAGATGAGGTGAAAAGGATGCCAACCAACAAGCGATCCAAGTACCGCGGTTCGAGAACCTGCGGGGGTGGCACCCACAAGAACCGCCGGGGTGCCGGAAACCGCGGTGGAAGGGGGCACGCGGGTATTAATGCCCACCATTTCGTCAAATGGTACATGGAATACGGGGGTCCGGTTTATGGTAAGGATGGATTCTTCAACCCGACTCATGAGACGGTCCCGACCATGGATGTCGGCATCATCGATCAGATTGTACCTTCGCTCCTTGCGCAGGGTTCTGCGAAGCAGGAAGGAGATGTTGTTATCATCAATGCTGCCGATATCGGTATTGAGAAAGTGCTGGGCAGTGGAAAGGTAACGAGAAAAATGAACATCACCGCACCAGCTTTTTCCGAACAGGCAAAAGCCAAGATCGAGAAGATGGGCGGTAAGGTTCAGGTTACCTGAATTCATCTGCATTTTTCGGTGAAACTATGGGAGAACTGCTGGATCGGATGGAACCCCTGCTTGCTGCAATGCCCGCAGTCAAGAGCGCTGAAGGGCATGTCCATTTCAAGAACAAGCTGATGTGGACTCTTGCGGTGCTGGTTCTGTATTTTGCGCTGACGAATATCCCGGTGTTTGGCCTGAGCTCCGGTGGACAGGACATCTTCAACTATTACCGTGCCCTCCTGGGTGGGTCCTATGGTTCGATTGTCCATCTTGGTATCGGTCCCATCGTTACGGCTTCCATCGTCCTCCAGCTCCTGAAAGGTGCAGATATCCTCCACATCGATACGAGCGAGACCCGTGGGCAGGTAATGTACATGGGACTCCAGAAGATCCTGATCCTTGTCATGATCGTTGTGGAAGCTGCCCCGAACCTCATCGGGGGATACATGACTCCCGACCCGGTGATCGCAGCAACATTCTTCGGCGGCAATACGTTCTTCGTTTCCCTGCTGATATTCCTCCAGCTCTGTATCGGTGGCGTACTGATCTTCTTCCTGGACGAAGTCGTGACAAAATGGGGTATCGGATCCGGAGTAGGGCTCTTCATTATTGCCGGTATCTCCCAGGCACTGGTCAACGGATTCATCAACTGGATGCCGGTCTCCGATCCGTACCCTGTAGGATTTTTCCCAAGGCTCGTCGCTATCGGCCTCGACGGTGCAAGTTACCTCCAGTATTTTGGACCAAATCTGCTCGCATTTGTAACGACGATCACCATCTTCCTCATCATCGTCTATGTTGAATCGACGCGGATCGAGATTCCCCTCGCCCATGCACAGGTCCGCGGGGCGCGCGCGAGATTTCCGGTCAAGCTCATCTATGCCAGCGTGCTCCCGATGATTCTCGTCCGTGTGCTTCAGGCAAACATCCAGATGCTGGGAATGTTCCTGTCGAATATCGGTATAACCCTCCTCGGAACATTCAACGGCCAGACGCCTGTCAACGGTCTCATGTATTTCCTTGCACCAATCAACGGCCCTTCCGACTGGATGTGGTGGACAACCGATCTCGGTCACCCCATATGGGAGGTCCTATTACGGATGGGCATCGATATCACATTTATGGTAGTCGGAGGTGCGGTCTTCGCCCTGTTCTGGATCAAGACTGCCGGGCTCGATTCCAAGGATGTCGCGCGCCAGATCCAGCTCTCGGGAATGTCAATCCCCGGCTATCGTCGCAATCCGCAGGTACTTGAAAAGTATCTCGACCGGTATATCCCCAAAGTCACGATCATCGGGGGTGTCTTCATCGGCATCCTGAGCGTGGTCGCAAACCTCTTCGGTGTCATTGGCGATGTCAGCGGAACGGGGCTGCTCCTGACCGTGAGCATCACGTACCGGCTCTACGAAGAGATCGCGAGCCAGCAGATCATGGAGATGTACCCGTTCATGCGGACATTCTTCGGAAAAGAATAAAGACGCAGGATTGGAAAACCATGGTCGGGAAAAAAGTCATCATTACGGGGGTTCCCGGCGTCGGGAAGACCACCGTTGTGAACGAGGCTCTTAAAAAACTCAAAGATGAGGGGATCGAATACCAGTCGCTTAATTTTGGCACCTTCATGTTCGATGTCGCGAAAGCGGAAGGCGTCGTTTCGGACCGCGACCAGATGCGTTCGCTCGACAGGGCGGTCCAGAAACGCCTCCAGCAGCGTGCGGCTCAGGCAATTGCCAAGATTTCAGGAAACGTCCTGATTGATACACATGCTTCAGTCAAGACCCCGAAAGGGTACCTTGCAGGGCTCCCCGAATGGGTATTGCGGGAGATCATGCCCGATACGATCGTTCTTGTCGAGACTGATGACGACCAGATCCTTATCCGCAGGCTTTCCGATGAAACGCGAAGCCGGGATAAGGAAGGTTCAAAGGCAATTGCCGAACACCAGCAGTTCAACCGGTCGATTGCGGCGTCCTATGCCATGCTGACCGGATGTACCATTAAAATCATCATCAATGCGGATTTCCTCCTCGAGAAGGGGGCAGAAGACCTAGCTGCGGTTCTGAGGTGACTGCACATGAAGATGGGGGAGATCTGGGAGAAATACGGCCTTTTTATCGCCCTTGGCTTCATGATGCTGATGATGCTCTCCTACAGCATCGAACCTCTCCGTGTCGGTGTCGGACAGGCTATTGACACCGTCTTCGCGCCACTCGTGATTGGTTTTAACATCCCGTTCTACATTCTCATCGTCATACTCTCAGCCTTCACCGGTCTCTACTCCTCTATCATCCAGAAATATACGATCGACTACGAGAAGATGAGCGAAGCACAGGAGAGGATGAAAGAGTTCCAGAAAGAGTTCCGCGAAGCCCAGTTATCCCAGGATGAGAAGAAGATCAAGAAGATGGAGGCAAAGCAGCAGAAGGTCATGCGCGAACAGATGGAGATGTCACAACAACAGTTCAAACCTATGGCGTACATCCTGGTACTTACCGTGCCCATCTTCTTCTGGCTGCTCTACCGCCTGAGCCAGATTCATTCGACCATTACCCTGCCCTTTGCGGGGCTGCACTCCCTGAACGATCCGGTTCTCTGGGTTATTCCGGCTTGGATCCTCTGGTACATGATCTGCTCGCTCGCCTTGAGCCAGGTAATCCGGAAGGCATTGAATATCGGAGGAATCTGATGCGGATCACCGTGAGCGGGCTGCCCGGGAGCGGCACAACATCGCTTTCCCGGTACCTTGCAGAACGCCACGGGATGACGATGATCTCAGCGGGGGAGGTTTTCCGGCAGCTCGCAAAAGAGCACAACCTGGAACTCGCTGAGTTCGGAAGACTGGCCGAGCGCGATCCCTCGTTTGACAAGATGATCGACCTGCGACAGAAGGAGATTGCCGCGGAACGTGACAATATCATTGTCGAAGGGAGGCTCTCGGGATGGATGGTTGAGAACGCGGATCTGAAGGTCTGGCTGTTTGCTCCTATCGCATGCCGTCTTCTCCGGATCGTTTCACGGGACCATGTCGCCGACATGGCAACGGCAGAAAAGATCACGCTCGAACGGGAACGTTGCGAAGCCGGCAGATACCGGCTCTACTATGACATTGACATCGGTGATCTCTCGATTTACCATCTTATCCTCAACTCAGAACATTGGGACGTTGCTGGACTCGGTGCTATCGTTGATACGGCGATTGCACAAATGAAGGGATCGTCTTCTCAACCGCTGGAGGATACCGGTTCCTGATGGCACCTGATCCGAAAATTGAAACAAAACTTGTAAAGACCTGGGAAACAGGCCAGATTATTGCCTTGTATCGTGCCGGTGGATGGTGGAAGGAGGAATACGACCCGGCCGGAGTTCCGGCGCTCATAACCGGTAGTTTTCTTTTTTCGGTCGCCGTTGATACAGCGACGAATACAGCCATCGGGATGGGAAGGGTCATCTCAGATGGAGTATCCGACGCTTATATCCAGGATCTTATTGTCCTGCCGGAATGCCGCAAAGGAGGTGTCGGGAGGAGTATTGTATCTCTCCTCGTAACTAGTTGCTGGGAACAGGGAATCCGGTGGATAGGGCTTGTATCCCAGCCCGGCTGCGATGCTTTTTATCGCAATCTCGGTTTTGTCGAAATGAAAGGGTATATCCCCCTTCTCTATGAGAGGGGTAATGAATGATATCGCTCTCTTTTGAGGATTTCGTTCCGGTCACGTTAAATGACAGGGCATTTTTTGCGGATCATTACAGAAAGTACCCTCAGGTTCATTCAGACAATACATTCACCAACATGGTCTGCTGGAACCATTTCGCCAATTACCGGTATGCCTTTGTTGAGGGATCGTTAATCTTGTCAAGCACGATTGAAGGCAGGACTCATTTTCGACCTCCTGTCGGACTGCGGGATCCGGATCTCATGAAGGCCTTGATCAATCTTGCCTTCGATGTTGGCGACGACCAGCCTCTCGTCCTCATAGATCCGGATACCGAAGTCTGGTTACAGTCTCTTTGCCCGGATCTCGTTATCACCCTCGACCGCGATCATTGCGAATACGTATACAGAACATCCGATCTTGCAGATCTCCCGGGCAGGCAGTACCTTTCTGTCCGGCGCCAGCTCAACCGTTTTAAGAAAAATTGCGCCTACTCAGTTGAACCGATAACTACTTCGAATCAGGTGGAAGTCAAGGAATTCCTCATCAAGTGGTGTGAATGGAAAGGTTGTGAAGAGGGCGACCCGGTACTTGCCCATGAGAAAGAAGCGGTATTCTTTGCCGTTGATAATTACGGGGCGCTGGGGCTGAGCGGACTTGCCATACGGGTTAACCGGAATATCGGGGCCATTTCCCTTTTCGAACCGCTCAATGCAGATACGGCGCTGGTCCACTTCGAAAAAGGACTTCCGGACTGCGAAGGCATTTACAAGGCCATTAATGCAGAGACCGCGGCAGTCCTGCTGAAAAAAGATTTCACCTTCATCAACCGGGAGAGCGATCTTGGGGTCGCCGGACTGCGTGAGGCAAAACTGCGGTACCATCCGCATCACATGGTGAATGTCTATTCAGTCCTCCGTCAGGACTGAATATCTATCCATTCACGAAAAATGGTTCGGGATCTGTCACAGGATATTCAGCGCGAGTATCCCCGAGGTAATAATCTTGATAGCGATCGCTGCAAGGAACATGCCGAGGACCTTGCCCATAATGTCCGTTACAACGTCGCCCAGAATCTTCTGGATTGTTTCTGCGAAATAGAGGATGAGCCAGGTTGCCGCGAGTGAGAGGGTTATTGCAATAAACGGGATCAGGATTCCGTAATCGTTAGAAAGGAGCATAACGGTGGTTATTGCCCCTGGTCCGCACAGGAGTGGTGTCCCGATGACAACGCCTGCGGGCGTCGTGGACTTTTCCTTGGATTTCCCAAGGTCGATGCCAAGCGTTTCCTGGATACCCAGTATGAAGAGCAGGACGCCCCCGGCAATCTGAAAGCTAGGGAGGGTAAGTCCGAGAAGGTCGAAAATAAACGTATTACAGAAGAGGAACAGGTACATGAGACCGCCGGCCACTGCAATTGCAATGAGCGCCTGGCGGTGGATCTCGGCGGGGGCCTGCCCCTTGGTCATAGCGGCAAAGATTGGTACGCTGAGAATCGGATCGAGGATGATGAAGAGTGCCGCGAACGAATAGAGAACGCCGCCAACGAGATCCGCCATGGTTTTATCCGGGTAGTATTTGGCGTCAAGGTTTAAAGGATTACACACGGATCAGGCCTATTTCCGACTCTTCCGGATTTTCCCGAATCACAGCAGGGATAGTACTCTCGCAAATATCGTTGTCACTATCTCTATGAATAATATAGGAGGAACTTCTATGATCCTTTTGTATACCTTTCCCTGAGAGAGGAGAGGTAGTATTCTGAGGAGATCGAGGAGATAATCCATGCCAAAAGCAGTATCCAAGGGGAAGCGTTTGCTCAAGACCGCGGGAACAAAAAAGATCCCCGCCAGGAAAGCCGCATCGTTAAAAACAAAGACCAGTACAAGGTCTGTTGCAGCAAAAAAGAAAGCTGCCCCGAAGAAGAAAACAGGAAGTCCCCCCTCCCTTGTCCGTTATAAGTGCCGGGTTTGCGGGTACGTTTATTCACCAATCAGGGGGGAGCCCCACAACGGGATCCCAAAAGGTACGGCGTTCGAGGATCTTCCGGATACCTATGTCTGTCCGGTCTGCGGTTTCCAGGGGAAGGGGAAGGTCGGCAAATGGGGATTTGACGAATGGCGCCCTACCCGTTACGTCTGTTCTATCTGCGGGTATGTTTATGATGAAAAGCGCGGCGAACCCCACCGGGGGATACGGCCGGGAACAAAGTTCGAGGATCTGCCTGACGATTACCGCTGCCCGGTCTGCTTCCTCGATCCCAAGATCACCAAGTCGTTCGGCAAGGTCAGGAAACAGGGTTTCGAACCGCTCGATGTATAGTGATTTTCCCATCTTTTTTTCCCTCAGCTAAGAGCGGTCCCCCTGGCACCAGCGTATATTATCTTCCGGGAGAGGTATGTTAGCTATGATTGATATGGACGTTTCTGAACTTCTTGAGCGTGCCCACGAGAAATTAAAAGTCGGCAGGTACGAAGATGCCATTCTCCTGTACGGTCAGGCGCTCCGTTTGGATCCGGAAAACATCCCTGCAATGGAAAATGCCGGCCGTGCACTCTACAATCTTGGCAGGCACGAAGAGGCGATTACCTGGTACGACCGGGCGCTCGCGGTCAATCCTTCGGCATTATCGGTTCTCTACGAGAAGGGGTACACCCTGCGAAAGATCCACCGATACGAGGAAGCAATACGATGTTTCGATCAGGCGCTCACGATCGATCCGGACTATCTTTTTGCCCTGAGCAACAAGGGATATGCTCTCAACGAGATGGGGAGGTATGCCGAAGCGATTGCCTGTTTCGACAGGATCCTCAGCGAGAGCCCAAGGAATATCCGGGCGATGACCGCTAAGGGTATAGCGCTGCGCGAGATGGGAAAGAATGAAGAGGCGTTGACCTTTTTCGATACTGCAATATCCATTAATCCTGTCAATTCCTTTGTGTTGTACCAGAAGGCAATAACCCTGAAAAACCTCGGGAGGATACAGGAAGCGGATGCCGTTATCCGGATGGTCAATTTCCCAAAGGGAGAGAAAACCCGTTAGTTTTTTTTGTGAATTGAAAAAAAATGTCTGATTTTTAGTTTTTAGATTAATTTGAAGATGGGGTGGCTCTCTGCCTTGCACTCGATCCCGAGCTGGCGGGTTGCCTCGAGAATTGTTATATCTGTATATGCCTGTGCAGTGATCATTGCTTCGACATTCTCGATAGGTCCGTACATGATAAGGTCAGCACCAAGTGTGCTGGCGATCATGTTGCAGCCGATGTCGGGTGCGGACCATGCAGCCTGCTTGATGCCCTCGATACCGCCAAGGTAGTGGTGGGACATCTGCTCAAGGAGGAGGTCTTTTCCCTTGTACCCTGCTGCCAGCACCGAGGGGGTCTTGCTTGTCCCCTTCCAGCGCTTGAGCCAGGTCCATGCGACGGTCATGTTGTGGTATGCACCTCCCGTCGGGTAGCCATGGATTGCCTTGCAGGCAAGGATCTCACGGTATGCACCGCCGGATCCGAGACCGAGCGGGGTTGCCGCGGTGTCGAGGATCGGGCGCTTGATGCCGCACTCCTCGGCAATCTGCAGCATACCCTTTGTCTGTCCTGCAACGCCACCTTCAGCAAGTACTTTCTCCCTGCCGGCAACGGATGGATCTGCCGGATTGAAAGCAAGGACGATAGCTGCATCGACGTCACTGTTCTTTAAGGCCTCAATGTTTTCGGGAAGGATCGACCCGTTGATCGAGTTGTAGATCGCACGGTGCGCGAGCCCGACCTCGGTCACGTACTTGCAGGCATGTGCCAGCGCTGCGGGGACCGAGGAGTCCATGAGGAATGCGGTCTTGTTGTCGATGGAATCAAACCAGCTGAAGTAGCTCTCGAATGCATCCGGGGATTCCGACAGGATCTGGATGAAATGCGGGATGCCGGTCGCATCGGAGAGTTCCTGGCAGCGGTTCCAGAGTGCCTCGGCCTTCGGCTTGTCGATGACACCCTTGTGGTCGTCCTTTACAACTTCGTGCTTGTTATAGAAGATCGAGCACGCCAATACCGTGGGGTACTCGCCCGGCTGTCCACCAATCTTCGTGCCGTTGAAGTCCCAGACACTCTGTTCTTTTTCAAATCTGAACATGTTGATTTACACCTCCATTACACCATTGCCATCAGTTTCTGTAAGAGGAACAGCAGCATCACGAATACGGTCAGTCCTGCGACAAGGCCGTAGAGGATACCGATATCCCGTCCAATCTTCCTGCCCACGCGCTGTGCAACTTCTGCATCCACGAACTCGAGTCTCTTCTCGATCTTGTCGAGTCTCTTCTCGATCTCGAGGAACTGCGGGTTTGCACCTGCTGCAGCAACTTCCGCGCCACCGGCTGCCGCTTCCTTGACCTCAACGACCATGGCGTCACCGGCGAATGCGCCGGGGTCTTTAGCCTTGAGTTCGTTGATCTTGGCCTTGATAGCGCCGAGGTCTTCAGTCTCCATGATGTTGACGACTTCGACCTGCTGCTGGAAGCGCTTGATGGCATCGTCTTTCAAGTTCTCGATGAAGGGGATAGCGCCTTCAGCGCCGACGACTCTTCCGTCCTTGACGCCATTCTTGTGGAGAGCGCCGAAGGTCTGGCCGGAGAGGTGTCCCTTGACTTCAGTACCGCAGAACAGGATGAACCTGATATTGGGGTTGGAGATCACGTTGGCGATGACCTTCTCGAGACCAAGGTTTTCTGTCTTACAGGAACCGCAGAGAGCGGCGCCGGCGTCACAGATACCCTTCTCATCGAGGTGGGAGCCCATGGTCACGACAGCGACCGGGCTGTTGGCATCGCCGGAGATGAAGTCTCCCTTGACGAGCGGCCATCCGCTTGCGGGTGATTTCTTGTCTGCCATCTTTTTCACCTCACACCACGAGTGCCGGCACGATGATCAGGACGGCTGCGACCAGAAGACCGGCTGAAAAACCGACGACACCGTTTGCGGTGACCGCAGAGTCCAGCTTGTTGGTCCGTGCCAGGATCTGTGCCTTGTAGCGGATGTTCTCAACCATGTTGTCGATTGCGACCATTCTGATAGGTCCTGTAGCTTTTGCTTCTTCTGCCATGTTAGATCACCCCAACCACAGGATCCCAAGCAGGGCGAACGAGACGATGAGACCAATCATGAGACCTTCGATCTTTCCTGCGTACACACCGGCCGCGAACTTGTCGCGGTACCCGATGTCGGTCACCATCTTCTCGATGACTTTCATCCGTGCCGTAATGAGGGCGACCTCACCGGAGAGCGGGCGGACTTCGCCTGCTGCTTCTTCTCCACCGGCTGCCGCTTCCTTGACCTCAACGACCATGGCGTCACCGGCGAATGCGCCGGGGTCTTTAGCCTTGAGTTCGTTGATCTTGGCCTTGATAGCGCCGAGGTCTTCAGTCTCCATGATGTTGACGACTTCGACCTGCTGCTGGAAGCGCTTGATGGCATCGTCTTTCAAGTTCTCGATGAAGGGGATAGCGCCTTCAGCGCCGACGACTCTTCCGTCCTTGACGCCATTCTTGTGGAGAGCGCCGAAGGTCTGGCCGGAGAGGTGTCCCTTGACTTCAGTACCGCAGAACAGGATGAACCTGATATTGGGGTTGGAGATCACGTTGGCGATGACCTTCTCGAGACCAAGGTTTTCTGTCTTACAGGAACCGCAGAGAGCGGCGCCGGCGTCACAGATACCCTTCTCATCGAGGTGGGAGCCCATGGTCACGACAGCGACCGGGCTGTTGGCATCGCCGGAGATGAAGTCTCCCTTGACGAGCGGCCATCCGCTTGCGGGTGATTTCTTGTCTGCCATTTAGACCGCCCCCTGGATCAACGCAAACGCGATGAATCCCGTGATGAACAATCCGACGGCCAGGCCGTACCAGAACGAGTTCATCGTACCGGCGATCTTGAGGGAGTTCTCACGGTTCGGGAACGATGCGAGATAGTTCCCTTCGCCCGAAAGCATGTTCACGAGGTCATCGGTGACGGCTTCAAGGACTGCGACTTTCTCGACAACCGGCGAAAGTGATTCGCCTGCAGTGGTGATGACACCGGTCATGGGGTCAGCAACCAGCCCGAATTCCGGAAGTACCTGAATGTATGCCATATCAGTGTCCCTCCACATCGGGGATCGGTTTTGCATCGAGCCATGCTGCCGCATCACGCTTTGAGAGTTCGAAGTACTTGGTGTAGGAATATGCCCACCCGATGATTCCGATAATCAGGGAGATCAGTGCTGCACCTGCGGGAACCAGAGCAAAGGACATGACTGCTGCCATGATCATGGAGAGGAAACCGCATTCGGCGGTTAGCATCAGCATGCGGTCCTGTGTCCAGCCGGGTCCGAGGCAGGCGTTGAACGGGTGCTGGATTGCAATTGCACCGAGCAGGAATGCCACGGCGATCAAACATCCTCCGAGGAATGAGGCCTGGTAACTGGGCAGGCTTAATCCAAGGATAGTGATGCTGCCGGTCGTAAGCGTCGCAAAGGTGAATCCCCCGCCAATCATGACGGCGAATCCCATGAGCGTGAATGCTCCGACAACCGCAAGCTCTGTCAGTGACTGGACCATTGCGGGGATCTTCATATTGAGGACTTCGTTGGAGAGGTACCCGAGGATGAGACCGATAACCGCTGCGAGCACGAGTGCGACAATTGGTGCGGCGAGGCCGAACTTGGTTGCAAGCAGCATCGCAATGACGCCCGAACCGAACGAGATCATGCCCGCGGACGGGACACCAGTACCGATACCGTAGCTGCACAGAACCTTGATAGTGTGGCTGCCCCAGATGAGGGCGGCAACAACGGCGAGACCTCCGAAGAACGAGAACCACTCTTTTCCGGTGATGACGTTCAGGTACGACAGGTAGAGACAGATGAGGCTGACAATAAGTCCGGCCGCCATGATGGTGGTGTGCGGGACGCCTCCTTCAACAACTTCAACTTTTACGGTCATTTCTCCACCTCACATAACCACGATCAGGATCGCGACGACCCCGCAGAGTGCGGACGCAACTGCTGATGCCACAACTGACCGGGGCCAGCGCTTGAACTTGGGGTCGTGGGGGCCTTCAATCGTTCCCGTGATGTTGTAAGCAGTCAGAACTGAGTTCACGAGGAACATACCCACCGCGAACATGCCTGCCATCGAGATTGCTATCGGCAGGATCTGTGTTTCGGTTGCCTGCATCATGGTCGGGAGCGTTGCCTTGTACAGGTCGAGGAGCATCAGGTAAATGAGCGTACCGCCTGCACCTGCGAGAAGCCCGCCGATGACACCCCCGACAAAGGAGATGAACGGGAGCCCGTGGCCTTCCGTACCCTGGGACTTGAATTCAGCCTGGGAGTCACCGGTAATCGGGTCATTCTTGACCTTACCCGATGCAGCAGGGATACCCATGCCGAAGACATAGATGAAGTTCACCATCATACAGGTGATCGCCATCATGAGGCCGCCACCGATCCCGCCGGTGACAACGGCAACGACCGTTCCCTGTTCAGCTGCCCATGCCCCGCCGAAGAGTCCGGCAAGACCGCCACCGGCTGCAAGCATTGCGACACCTGTCGCGATACCGGGTGCCTGCCCCATCGCAGCCGGCGCACCGCCGACCGGGACGAAGTGTACACCGAATCCGATGAGGACTCCTCCAAGAATGATACCGATGAGGACGGAAAGCACCATCATGCGCGAGTCGAAGGGTGCGATGTAGTAGCATGCGCCAACCAGGATGAGTAGAATGACGATACCGACACCCATCGCAGTGGGATTCATTGCACCGCCTGCTGCGGGCTTTGCTGCAACTGCGCTCATGAGGACGCCTCCTCCGGCTTGGTGTACGGTCCGTAGGTCTTGCGTGCCCAGACCTCAATATACCGGTCGATGATGGTAAAGATGAGGATCATGAGAATGCCGACGATGATCGCACCCCATCCGGCCGCGATGTGCTCGAAGAGGATCGTGCGCCAGAGTTCGAGGAAAACGATCAGACCAAAACAGACACCTGATGCCGGGCCACCGAGTTTTGCGGTGAAGAACCCGTTATCGAGCGAGTTGCGCTCGCCTGCCTCCGCATACCGGACGATATTGCCCGATGCCGAGATCGGGACGCCTGCACCGAATTTCTGGTTCTGGTACTGGCGTTCCTTCCCATAGTAGGGGTTGCCAACAGCCGATCCCGCTGCACCGAGCGAGATACCCCAGACGAGTCCCAGGAGCGGCAGCGGGAACGGGTGTCCAAGTGCTGCGTTCATGAGATAACAGAGGGTTACGGTACAGAAGATCGCAACGAAGGCATGTGCCATGGTCACGGTAGTCATGGACTTCAGGACGTCCACAAAGACCGGCTGCCCGAACTTCTTCAGGCTCGCTGTCCTGCCAAGGTATGCAGTCGTTGCATAGACGCCCTGGACGAAAACCGCGAGGATACATCCCAGAACGATCGCGAGGACTGCGTTAATCTGCATCGCCATGAGAGCCCAGGCGAGTCCGGCGCCAAGACAGCACCACAGCCCGTACGCCGGGGGTTCACCGGCAACCGCCTTGTTGAAGATGCGGTGCAGGAAACCCATCTGCGGAGCGAGCTGGACCTGTGAGTTCGGGTCTCCCTGTGACCCGATGTTGGACTCAGTATCTTCCGCAGCACCTGCTACGGTGGCAAGAGCTCCTGTCAATGCAGTAATTCCAATGCCAAATACAATATTCTCCATTTAGCCTCCTCCCTGCGTGCTGAAGAGTGCACGAGAGTATTCAAAATGCAATGCCACGCACATCGAGTTAAAACTCTTTGTGGTCATTCTAAAATTAGTCTGTACTTAAAAAAAGGTTTCGAAACGAAATTTGACGAAACGCTCTGTAAATTGCCCGTTTTTATATTTTGCCCCCATTTTGCAGGATTTTACGCATGTAATTTTACTTTAATGAAAAAAAAGTTGAGTTGACTCCCTGTCACCGCCGTGTCCTGTTGTATGATCATACAACGGAGCACCTGCTCTAGGCATGCATGGTGGAAGTCGGACGGAAACACACTAAATATCTTCAGCACGATTCGTATAGTATGAAAACTCCTTTCCACATCATGCTCATCCCGACGATGGGGTGCCCTGCACGGTGTAACTACTGCTGGAGTTCGGAAGCCGGGTCCCCTGTCATGGACATCGGCACGGTGCATGACGTTGTGGAATGGCTGAAAGATTTCAGGAATGACAGGATCACGTTCACCTTTCACGGGGGAGAGCCGCTCCTTGCCGGGGCGGAGTATTACCGGCAGGCATTACCGCTGCTCGCGAAGGGACTGGAGCACCTGAAACCGGTCTTTGCCCTCCAGTCGAATCTCTGGCTCATGACGCCGGAGATCGCAACAATTCTCGCGGAGTACCACATTCCCGTCGGATCTTCCATTGACGGGCCGGAGGAGATCAACGATATTCAGCGGGGGACGGGGTACTTCCGCAAGACGATGAAAGGATACGAGATTGCGAAAGCCCATGGTGTCGATGTCCGGTTTATCTGTACGTTCACGGCAGGTTCCGTGAAACGCCGTGCAGATATCTTTGATTTTTTCTTAAAGAACCGGTTCACGATGAAGCTGCACCCGGCACTCCCGTCCCTCAAAAGTAACCAGCCCGGGCAGTGGGCGCTCGATCCGGCAGAGTACGGGGATCTTCTCGTCTACCTCCTCGACCAGTACCTCGATCACCTCGGGGAGATCGAGATCATGAACATCAACGACCTCTTCCGGTGCGTCTTCACCCGCCATGGTTCGGTCTGCACGTTCGTGGACTGTGTCGGGAGCACGTTTGCCATCAGTCCTGATGGGGACATCTATCCCTGTTACCGGTTCATCGGTATGCCGGAGTACTGTTACGGCAATGTGGCTGACTCCCCTTCCCTGGAAGATATCAAAAAAACCGATGCCTGGAAACAGATGCACCAGTACACTGAGTATGTGGATTCAGCCTGCGGGGTATGTGCCCATATCCGGTATTGCCGGGGGGGATGCCCGTACAACGCGATCGTTGCCCATGGCGGAGTGGACAAGGGCGTTGATCCGAATTGCACCGCCTACAAGCGCATCTTCTCCGAGATCTCCGAAAGGCTCAACCGTGAGATGGGCGAGGCGATGCCGATCGAGATGACTCCCTTTGGGTCAGCACCGCAGAAAAAAAGGAAATCCGGGATTATGGCGCTCATGCGGACAATTGCTGCCCGATAACCTTTAGCGTGGTCATTTTGATCCGGCTGCTCCGATAACGATCTTGAGTGCAGTCGCGATCTCGGGGAGGATCTCTGCCGGAAATCCCGTGACCATTTCGTCGTCAGCAATACCGGAGAATTTCCGGGATCCATCGCACCCGAGCGAGAAGTTCGGTCGTCCGGTAAGATAAGTCTGTGCTGTTGCATCCGAACAGACCGACTGGATACCGGAAAATTCTGCATAAATCCGCCCTCCCAGCCGGAAGAGGCTGCTCTGGGCAAGCTTGAGCATGTTCCGCGGTGTCGTCACGATCAGGACAACCTGCGGTGTAAACGGTGCCTTCTCCAGAGGGGCGTACAGTGTCGCATAGGTGTCACCCGGGTTGAGGTGGCGGACGTTGTCGATGGTCCGTTTACACGCCGCAGCGCTGTTGAATTTTCCCAGCTTGAAGTAGAATTCCCCGGTCTTCAACGTCGGTGTAATCTCTTTGAGCCCAAGAGCCCATGCTCCGCCGTTGCATTCGTGTTTGCCTGCAGTGGCATAGAAGATCTTCCCCTCCATCCTCGCGAGGTTGACCATGGAGCAGTGGCGGATGGTCTTGTCGAGTTCATCCATACCAGCGGGGATATCCTCCTTCGATGGCGCCATCCTGATTGCAACCGGGGAACCTTTCAGTCCAAGAGCGTTTTTCAGGGAATCAGAAGCCTCGGCATAATTTATCGGGATCTTCATCGGTTCGTTGCTCATAGGATTTCTCCATGCCTCCCGTTACCGGAAGCGGTAATGAGCGATATGAGCGGGAATATTTAAAGATACTGAAACCGGCACGGGAGCAATTGCGGTTACATTAAAAAAAGAAAAAAATGGGGTATCTTCCCGTTTAACGGGCGGGGATGATCAGCGAGCGCTCGCCGGCGGGCATGAACTCGCGGATTGCACCCTTTGCAAACTCGCGGCGGACTTCGGAGAAGTCGAACTTGAGCGACGGGTCTGCGAACGTGATCTTGATCAGCGGGGACAGTGCCCAGGCGTCCTGGCGTGCAATGTGGGATGCACCGGCAATACCGGCGTATCCGCCCTGGTGACCGACGTTCATCGCGTAGTTCGGGTAGTTCGGGCCACGGAGTTCTCCGATACAGCCCTCGTCGGACCGGTAGGAGAGCGAGTTGGTGGTACCGCACTGGTCCTGCAGGTCGTAGCCGTAGAACCCGAGCCGTGACCAGCCGTCCTTGTGCAGGAGCATGGACAGGTACCAGGCGTTTAAGCCGGCATTGGAGTTTGCCGTTGCGAGCGCGGTTGTGACACCGGATGCTGCTGCAAGGACCGTCGCACGCTGGGAGCCGCCGAAGTGGGACTCGAGTGCGGTCGGGAACTCCTCGTACTGCTCCATACCGTAGAGGGTGACCTCGGTTGCGATGTCGTTGACAACGTCCTGGGTCGGCTTGGTCTTCGCAAGGCCGCCGAACTTCTTCTTGACGTAGTCGACACCGTAGGCGGTGTAGTCGTCAAGGATATTGTCGGTGTATGCTGCGGTTGCGTACTGGGTGAACCCGACACCGCCGGACATGTAGCTGCCGAGCCAGATCTGGTCGAACAGCATGCAGCCACCGGCGACGATCTCAAGGGATGACCGGACAGGGTCGTTCGGGTACTTGCGGTCGGACTGGATCATGTCGGCGAAGTGGCCGAACTTGATGCCACCGGGTTCGTTCGGGCCGCGGGCACGGCGGGCGGGCAGGATGGTTGCCATCTCGACCATGCCGGCGTGTTTTGCGGTGAACGCGAGGTCGGCGACTGCGGCCTCACCGGCGCACATCTTGTAGGCTCCGATGAAGGACATACCGATCTGCATGGCTGACCAGCGCGAGGTGGTACCGCCATCGCACGTGCGGCTGACGATCGTCGGGATGTGGATGGCCTGGAACATCGACTTGCCGAGTGCCGCCTTGAGGGCCTCTGCGCTCTTCTTCGGGAAGAGCTTGTCGAGGTTCAGGACGAACTGGGGTTCGAGGTCGTCGGCAGTCTCGTCGTCACCGGTGAATACCTTGACGAAACAGTCGTCGGTGAGCGCCGGGTGGGTCTCGACCATGTGTTCCTGGACGACGGCTGCGCCGGGCATCGCGTGGTTCAGGACGTGGAGGTACTCGTTGATGGTCTCAGGAGTAACTTCCTTGCCGAGACGCTTCTGCAGGGTCTGGTGGGCGAGGTCGAGCCCGACGATGATCGTCCGGCGGATGTCGTCCCACATCTGCTGCATTGCTGCATTGTTGACAAAGTGGCAGTCGTCGCCCTCGACGAAGACGCCGGTGGTGCTGACCTCGTAGGTCATCAGCTGGCGCTGCCCGAGCGGGATACCACCGCAGTGGCAGCGGACCGGGTCATAGGCCGAGATGCCGCGCTCCATGGCGACGGCATTGCCTGCCTTGACGAACTCCATCTTACGGGGAGACTGCTTCAGGCCTTCGCGGGCGTAGACCGTGTTCTGTGCCTGCGGGTCCTCGGCGAACTTCTCCTTCATTGCCTTCAGGAAGAGCTTCTGGGTCCTCTCGATTTTTGCTTTTGCTGCCATGTTTTTCACTCCTTGGGCATGAAGCCGTACTTGGTCCTCAGCGAGTGGATGCGCTGGACATATTCGACATACTCCGCGTCGTCACGGAAGGCAGTACCGGAGACCGAGTGGAACATTGTCGTGTGGGACTTGAGCCACTTGTCCTCCATCGGCTTGCCGACCTTGACCTCGGTGTCCAGCGGGACGCCGACCTGGTCCTTGACGATCTTGACCGAGTTGGACTTCTTGTCGTACTGGGTACGGGCAAGCATATCGAACATCATGCCGTTCTCGTCGAGACGGAGCGAGTGGCCGTGCACGGTACACCCACGAACGCCGGTAAGTGCCGGGTCGAAGAGCTCGGTGTTGACGAGTTCCTTGGCGTACTTCTCGAGGTCACGCTCGCGGCACTCGATGATCTGACGGCCGGACAGGGTACCCGGGTCCATGCCGCGGAAGCGGTAGGACTCGACATAGGACCTCTGGTAGGGCTGGCAGGGTGCGTTGTACATCGAGTCGGTGAACTGGATGTAGCGGATGCGGTCTCCGGCCTTGGTGCCGTCGGTCGGGGTCACGAGCTTCCGAATCGGGCAGTTGGGTTCCTGCTGCTCTGCAAGGGGCGGGTGTGCCGTCTTGTATGCAGACCCCGGTGCACGGTGTCCCATCATGAGCACAAGATCCTTGTCGCTGACATCGCGAAGCTTCTCCAGCTTGTGGCTGGGGTCCATCTGCTTGCGCCTGTTTGCGGCGACGGTAGTGGTGCCCGGGCCATATTGTGGTTTATATGCCATTCTTTCATCACTCCAATTTATCCTTGGTTTTCAACAGTTTCATCACTGCCGAAATGACTTCAACCATCTTCTCGCGTGTAGGGGTCTGCCCCCGGGTAACGCCGCTGACAATCGCCGCAACCGTGCCTTTCGTAACGATGCGGTCTTCTGGCGGCATAACGAGCGCTGTTTTGACACCTACTTTTGCAAAATCCTCGTAATCGACCGGCGCCTGCGAAACAACAACGGCAGGGATATCGCATGCCTGCAGGATGAACCTGACCTTATGCACCACGTGGGACTTGACGTTCCCGTGGTGGAGGATGGCAACCTTGTGCTTCTCGATCTGGGTGATCTCCTTGTCCGTGAGGCCAAAGGAAGCTCCCAGAACTCCTCCCCCGATCTTCGGGGCATCCGGCGGAACACCGCTCCCGGCATTCAAGACGAGCGTGCTGATGCTGTACTCGACACCCTGTTGCCGAAGCCCGGAGGTGATATCGCAGACAGGTTTGGTGACATGGCGGCGTCCCGGCGACATTCCTACAACTATGACGTCCGGGTACCGGCACTCGGAGATGGTGCCCCTCTGGGCAATTCCGCCTCCTTTCCCCATACCCATCGCCTCGCGGCAATCGACAACCTGGGTTACGCGTCCGATTGGCATTACTTGGTACCTTGCAGGATAATCGGTCCCGACCGGCTGCCGGGATCGGAAAGACCCAGCATATCCTTGTCAGCCATGGGGCCGTATTTTGCATAGTCGACGAGCGTCGGTTCCGTCTTCATGAACCTGCCTTCGTTCAGGCGGTAGGGGAATTCGGTGAACACTTCGTCGCACGCAGATTTCAGTGCAGGGATACAGTCCCGACTTTCCAGTTCCAGGAGGATTGTTCCGACCTGGACCTGGAGCGTTAAATCCTGGTTCCCGACTTTGATAGTCTTCCGCATCCCGTGGGGATTGGGAATACCTTTTGACGGGCCGGAGGGAACGACGGCGGGCAGGCGGGGGCCATTGAGGACCATCCGCCGGATTCCCGGAATACTGAAAAATTTATTCAGCAGTCGCTCCACGGTCTCCGGATTCATCAGCCGGTAGGTTACGATTCTGCACTGAGGGAACGTGGTCTCGGTCATTTGGAATCCCTGGCGGGTTTATACACCCTTTGCAACTGCCTGCATCGGCTGCTTGAACTCGGGCAGTGCACCGAACGTGTCTTGGTAGACCTTGGAGGTCTGCTCGGGGCCGAACATCTGGGTGCCCGCATCGAGAGCGCATGCTGCTACGACGCACGGGATACCGACACCGGCTGCGTGCCTGGTAACGACGTGGTTGCCGTTGAAGACACCGGGGCCGCCACCACCGTAGATCGAGTGGCTGAAGAACGAGAACCCGACAGCAACTCCCATAACACGGCCGTAGTCACAGCCGGGGAGGCCAGTCTCGTGCTCGAGCAGGTCGTTGAAGTACAGCAGGGTCGAGGAGACCGCCTGTGCACCACGCATTGCACCACAGTTGACCATGGTTGCTGCGAGGGTGCCGGCTGCTGCGTACCCGTTCCAGAGCATCGGGTCCTTGGTCTCGTAGAAGACGTAGCCGCTCTTGCCCTTCTTGCCCGGCTTGATGACCTTGTCCTCAATGCCGCGCTCGACGAGGCTCTGTACGACAGTACCGATAGTCCCGGTCTTGCCGTTCTCCTTGACGAGGCTGTAGGTGATGTTGTTCGCGTTCAGGCCCTGGTATGCGTAGAGCATGAGCTGAGCGCGCTCGAACGGGCCGACTGCCATACCCATCTCGAACTCTCCAGCCTGTTCGAAGGTCGAGGAGAGTGCCGCTGCCTGGATGGCGTTGCGGTGGGTCATCATCGCGGCGTGGTTCGCCGGGATGTTGCGCAGCGCATAGCCGAGGCCTTCGCTGTTCTGCGGGATGGACAGGATCGAGATGACGTTTCCGCCTGCCATGTCCATCGTAACCGGGTAGGTACCCCAGACAGCTGCCTTGACCATCGATGCATCGAACATGCCGACCTTGTACTGGTCGATGATGGCCTGGGTTGTTGCTGCTGCAGCGACAGTTGATGTAACATCGTAGGTTGCTGCTGCTGCAAGCCGGGCTGACGGGACTTCGACGAGGAGCATCTTGCCGCCGCCGATCTTGGTGATCTTGGTGTCGTCACCGTCGGTGACCTGGACCATGTCCTTGATGGCCTTGGAAAGTGCGTCTGCGTCCTTGACACAGTCCGTCTTGATGCTGCGGCCGAGGATCTGGTTGCTCTTGCCGCCGACCTTTCCGGTCTTGAGTGCATCCTCGATGCCACCGAGGTTGATCGCAACCGTCCTCTTGGTAAGGTCGATAAGCCTCAACGAGCCCTTGTTGGTGACAGGGCTGATCTTTTCGAGAGAAACATTCGACTTTAAGAGCTTACCCTCATCGTCGTAAAGATCGATAGTGTCCTTGTATTTTGCCATTATTATTCCTCCAAATTTGTTTATACGTCGATACGCTATGGTTACTGAACGATGGTCTGTACTAACAGGGTCACTGGTAATGAATGAGAGTCACTATTGCACGTCCCCTAAAGTGGGACATGCTATAATAACAGGCATCGACTTATAAGCGTTGTGTTTTATTCCGGTTTTTCTCGTCTATATTATGGAAAAAATAAATAACGAAAATGCCGCAATATTGAAATAGTGCATATCTCCTCAGTTTCATCGTTATAATGGGTATGATTTTTCAAAAAAAAAGTATCACTGGATATTATATCTGACTAAAAAATATTCGAATTTCCGGTGCGCTTTTTGATAAAAATGGCTCATGGGGATGTGAGGGTTGTATGCCTCATCGGCATGAATCCCCATTGGACGTTTTATTTTCTAACCTCTGTGAGCGGGCTCGGACCGAGCTCCTTGACAGTATTGACGACATCGGTTACGACTTTGCCCCACTTCGCACCTTCGGATGCTGAGACAAAAGTCATCCGGAATCGGCGGTCGTCGAGCCCGATGCTCTTCATCAGGCGTTTCACCATGAACATCCTCTTTGCAGCCTTGTAGTTGCCTTCCAGGTAGTGGCAGTCGCCGAAGTGGCAGCCCGAGACGAGTACTCCGTCAGCCCCGTCCGCAAACGCCTTGAGGACGAAGAGCTGGTCGAGGCGCCCGGTGCACATTACCCGGACAATCCGGATGTCGGGCGGGTACTGGATACGGCCGCCACCGGCAAGGTCGGCGCCGGCATACGAACACCAGTTGCAGACAATACCGAGGATTTTGGGTTTCCAATCTCCTTCGGCCATTTACTGCTCACCTCCGAGCAGGAATGCATCGATCTGTGCGACAATCTGCGGTGTTGCAAAGTGGTTCATCCAGATAGCCCCGCCGGGACAGAAGCCTCCGCAGGTACCACAGCCCTTGCATTTTGCTTCTGTGACCTGCATAACCTGCCGTCCCTCTTTTTCAACAAGTGAAAGAGCGCTGTAAGGACAGAGGTTGACGCACATACCGCATCCTGCGCAGCGTTCTTCGATGCACTGGGCGAAGTAGGGTTCAAGCTCGACTTCTCCCTTGTGGATCGGGATACTTGCGGCAGATGCAGCTCCTTCCGCAGATGCGACTGTGTCGGGAATATCTTTCGGACCCTGGCAAACTCCTGCGAGGAATACCCCCGCCGTTGTTGTGCCGCAAGGGTTCAGCTTCGGGTGGGCTTCCAGGAGCCAGCCGTCCATCGAACAGGAAACACCGAAGAGCTTGCGCGTCCGGTTGGTATCCGCCTTGGGCTCAACTGCTGCTGCAAGTACGACGAGATCGGCTTCGAGATCGATTGGTCGATCAAGGAGGGTATCGTCGGTGTAGACATGGAGATTCTTGGTGGCCGGGTCTTCGAGGATGTTTGCCGCCCGGCCGCGGATGAACTTCGCACCCTCGTCCTGGATACGGTAGTAGAATTCCTCGTACATCTTGCCAAAGGACCTGATATCCATGTAGAGGAGATATGCCTGAACTCCGGGGATCTTCTCGTAGATCTGGTGGGCATGCTTCAGGGAGTACATGCAGCAGAACCGCGAGCAGTAGGGTTTGCCAATACCCGTATTGTCACGCGAACCCGCGCAGAGTACGAATACGACACGTTTCGGCGTCTGTCCGTCGCTCGGGCGGACGAGGTGGCCGCCGGTCGGACCAGATGCGCAGATAAGGCGCTCGAACTCGAGACTTGTGATGACGTTCTCGTACCGCTTGTAACCCCATTCTTCCTTCTTTTCAATGGGGAAGATATCATACCCGGTTGCAAGGATTGCAGTTCCGACCTTGACCTTGACAAACTCGTCTTTCATTTCAAGGTCAATCGCTTTCTTTTCGGGACCGCATGCAGTCACGCAGAGGCCGCATTTGATACAGGATTTGAAATCGATTGTATAGATAAGCGGGACGACCTGCGGGTGGTTGATATAGATCGCCTTGCGCGGTTTCATGCCGACTTCGAATTCATTCGGCTTTACAACCGGACAGACATTCTCACAATCACCACAGCCGTTGCAACCACCGCCGACAATCCCCTTCGCTTCCGCTTCTTTAGGCGTCAGTACGCCGCGGGCCTTCTTCCGGATCGTGACATCGAAGTTACCGATATAACCTTCGACTGCATCGACTTCCGACCAGGTCATCAGCTCGATATTCTCGCTCCTGCCGACGTCCACCATCTTGGGGGTCAGGATACACTGCGAGCAGTCGAGGGTCGGGAACGTCTTGTCCAGCTGGGACATACGCCCGCCGATGCTCATGTCGGATTCGATGAGGTAGGTTTTGATCCCAGCGCTTGCGAGATCGAGTGCTGCCTGCATACCGGCAACACCGGCTCCGACAACCATCGCGGCCTTCTCGACTGGCACGGTCTTTGGGAACAGGTCCTGCAGGAGGGATGCCTTGGCGACTGCGATCCGGATTGCATCCTGCGCCTTGCTCGTGGAACCCTCACGGTCATGCATGTGGACCCAGGAGTTCTGCTCGCGGATGTTCGCCATCTCGAACCGGAACGGATTGAGGCCGGACTCCTTGGTTGCGGTCCTGAAGGTCGGCTCATGGAGCCGCGGGGAACAGGCGGCGACGACGACGCCGGTCAGCTTGTTCTCCTTTACCGCTTTGTTGATCACGCTCTGCCCGGGCATCGAGCACATGTACTTGTAGTTGTCAACGTAGGCGACATTCTGGAGGGTCTTTGCATAATTCTGCACTGCCTCAATATCCATCGACCCGGCGATATTCGTACCGCAGTGGCAGATGAACACCCCGATCCGGGCCTCCTGCTTACTTGTTGCGCCTGGAGCAGCAGTTGTTTTTGCTGCCGGGGCGGGAGCCTGTTTCTTTGCTTCCTGCTTCACGGGAGCCTCCTTCTTTGCGTCCTGCTTCTTGGTCTCAGTCTTCTTTGCCGTTGCTTTCTTCTTTTCTGCCATCTCTCTCACCTCACAGGACCTTCTGCAGGAAGGGTTCGCAGCTGATACCGTGGAGGTCCAGCCCGAGTTCCTGCGGGCTCATTCCCTGTGCCAGTCCGAGAAGTTCTGCATAGTGAAGGACGGGCAGGTTGTACGAAACGCCGAATTTCTCCTGGATCTCGATCTGGCCGCGGTCGAACTGGAGCTGACAGAACGGACAGATATCGGTCAGGGCGTCTGCTTTAGCCTCTTTGAGGTTGATGAGCTTGTCGTTGGTGATATCGAGTGAGTGGACGATATCGTATCCCCGGACACCGCCGCCGGCACCACAACACTGCATCTTGTTCCGGTATTCGACCGGGGTTGCGCCAAGAGCTGCGACGAGTTCTTCCATCCAGGTCGGGCATTCAGTGTTGAGCATGACGTCTTTCTCGAATTCCCGGTCCTTATGCGGTTTGACAAGGTGGCATCCGTAGTGGACTGCAACCCGTGCGCCCTTCAGGGGATTGGTAACACTGTCACGGATCTTGGCGACACCAATAAACTTGTCGTTGTAGAGCAGTTCAGCGGTATGGTAGACATTGATGGTGCCCTTATACTCCATGTCGATCTCTTTTAACACCTCATTGACGCCATCACGGAGGTCCTTGTTGTGCTTCAGCTTATGGTTGACCTCCCAGATCGACTTATAGCAGCCGTTGCAGAGCAGGGCGATATCCATCTTCATCTGTTCTGCGAGCACGAGATTCCTTGCTGCCATTGCGTAGAAGACATTGAGGTCGATCGAACCGAATGCACCGGGAGCTGGACAGCAGCTTGCTCCCTTAAGAGGTACAAGCTCGACACCGAGTTTTTTCATGGCCTTGATCGATGCCGCCTCGCATCCGGGATACCGGTTCGGTGCGATACAACCGAGGTAGAATGCGAATTTGTGTTTTGCCTGTGATTCTTCTGCCATGGTGGATCAGCCCTCCCGTTCCTTGACAATCCGGTCTGCATTTGCCTTGAGTTTGTAATGGTTCAGGATCGTCTGAATCCCCTTTATGTATTCTGGATACATGTGAGTTGTCGGCGGGTCGCGGGTCAGGCCGAGCCTCTCGCGGGCTGCACGGTTGACATCGTTATTGGGCACACCGTGTCCCGAAGAGTAGATCGCCTGGACGGTCTTGAGGAAATTGACCGGGACGATATCCCGCTTGAACGCGAGGTTCCTCATCGACATGATGACATCGGTCGGGAGGATGTCCCTCGGGCAGCGGTCGGAACAGCTGTAACAGGTCGTGCAGAGCCAGAGATCGGGATCCGTGAGTGCCTCGTTCTCAAGCCCGAGGACTGCACGGCGCATGAACTTGCGGATGCGGTAGGTACTGCGGGGTGCGGATGGGCATGAACCGGTGCAGGTCCCACACTGGAAGCACATATGGGGAATCGTGCGGGAGATTGCTTTCACTTTCTTTAAAAATTCCGGGTTGCTGTCATCATTGAAATAACGCTGTTCGTGGAGTTTCTTCTCCAGTGCTTCGGGGTAGCCTTTCGTTCTTGCCATAAATATCACGCCTTCCCCATAACGGTGCCCTTGAGCTGAACCTGACCTGGGGTGGATTCCTTGACTTTCGAGGTTCTTTTCTCGAAGAGTTTGGCTTTAATCTTCTTGAATAGGTCAGTCTCGGTGCCTTTGATCCGGATGCCGTCCCTCTGGAGAACGATGATGTCTTCACCCGGGCAGGCGTTCACGCAGGCGCCGCACAGGATACAGAGGTCCTTGTTGACCGCAATCGTGGGCTCGATCTCCTTCTTCATCTCCGCTGCTGCCTTGGGTGTCGGCAGATAGATGGCGTTTGCCGGACAGATCTCAGCGCACGTCGAACAGCCGCCGGGGCACTTCTCCGCGTGGAATTCGATGTCGCCGGTAAAGATCTTCTCTACCGTGATCGCCTCGGTCGGGCAGTTCTTGGAGCACCACGTGCACGTGCAGCAGTTGTCCTTGATGATGTTGACACTGCCTTCGACCTTATCGGAAATGATCTCACGCTCTACCGTTATACATTCCTCGGGGCAGGCTTCGACGCAGACTTTGCATGCATCGCACTTGGCCTCGTCCCAGATAACCTCGCCTTCAACGTTTCCGGCCTCTGCCGTGAACTCCTTGTGTTTCACGGTAATTGCCGGACAGAGCACGCCGCATAAGCCACAATAGGTGCACTTTTCCTTGTCGACGGTAAAAGTCGTCTTCTTCTGCATCGCGGCCGCTTTCGGTTTTGCACCGGCAACCGGTCCTTTGTAGGTTCCTTCGTATGCCGGGACATTCCGGTCAATGGCATCTCGCGGGCAGACCTCTTCGCAGATCGTGCACTTGACACACTTTTCCTGGTCGATCTCCGTTTTCATGTCGTACTGGGGGAAGCCTTCCTTCTCAATAATCGGAAGTCTCTCCTGTCCGTCAACCTTCAGAGTAAGTGCATTGAACGGGCACATGATGACGCAGACACCGCAGTACGAGCACTTTTCCTCGTCGACATCGACCGGTGCGGCGTAATTAATTGCGCCGCGCCGGGCTGCTCCGACAAGGCCAAGGACGATCGCTTCCTCGGGGCATGCCTCTACGCAGATACCACATCCCGTGCAGGTCTCTGAGTTCAGAATAAGGTTGCTGACGTTCTGGAGAAGTTTCTGCTCCATGATAACGTTAACACCCTCTCTCTTCTTCGAGAATTTTGGAAACAATGCCATGAACTAAACCCTCACGTCGTGTTCAACGAATAGGTCAGCAATACGTATCCCCGCCCTCACGATAGGACCCGTACGTTCCGGCGAAATAAGTTCCGCCAGGCTGCTGACATTCCATTTTCTACAGCCAGCACAATGTTCCACATGTGGCATGAAACACGCCATTATGTACGCACCATTTTACATGCACCAGCTATGATCGATTCCTTAAAATCGACTAAATCAAAAGTGGTAGAGAAATATAGATAAATGTTCTGAAATTAAATGGGTCTTCCAGATAGAATTTTTTAGAATTATTAAAAAACCAAATAAGAAACTTTAAATTTGATTAATAATTTTAGGTTAACTTTTTTGATAGTTTTTTTTTAATCTTCTCCTTTCACCATGGATTCTTCTATGCGCTCCATAGAGAATGAAAGACAATTAGAAACCTTCTTTTACACTATTCAAGTAACAACTCTAGTACCGGAGGTTATGTATGGAAATTAACGGCGTTACCATTGACAACACGTATGCAGAAGCATTCCCGACATGGGTATGCCGGATCATCATCACGGCAGTGACCAGGGAATGGGCTAAGAAGGCAGCAACAGAAGCGACCGGGTTTGCGACATCTGCGATCGGATGCCCTTGTGAGGCCGGCATTGAGAATGACAATATTCCCGGCTCGGAAACTCCTGACGGAAGACCCGGTGTCTCGATTCTTATCTGTGCGAGCAAGAAGAAACTCAAGGAGCAGGTTGTTGAGAGACTCGCTGAATGTGTCCTGACGGCACCGACAACGGCGGTCTTCAACGGAATCACCAACGCCGAGGAAAAGATCCCCGTCAAGCTCCATTTCTTCGGGGACGGATATGAGTACCAGAAGGAAGTTGGCGGGCGTAAAGTCTGGGTCATCCCGATCATGAATGGCGAATATGTTGGTGAGGAGGAGTTCGGTATCGTCAAGGGGGTTGCCGGAGGGAACTTCTTCGTGATGGGCGAGAACCAGATGGCGGCACTCATGGGAGCCCAGGCAGCTGCCGACGCCATTGCCGATGTAAAGGGCGTCATCACAAGCTTCCCGGGCGGGATTGTTGCAAGTGGTTCCAAGGTCGGAAGCCTGAAGTACAAGTTCATGACCGCATCCACGAACGAGAAATACTGCCCGACATTACGCGAGAAAGTGCCGGACAGCAAAGTACCTGCCGGCATCAGGGCGGTTTATGAGATTGTAATCGACGGAATTGATGAAAAGAGCGTCGCGGCTGCAATGGCAGCGGGTATCAAGGCTGCGGTGACCGTCCCCGGTGTAAAATTCATCTCTGCCGGGAATTTCGGTGGAAATCTCGGACCGTTCAAGATCGAGCTTCACAAAGTCCTTTAAATTTCTCCCCTTTTTTCCGCTGAATTTTCTGTCAAATCGATTGGCATAAATATGTTATCGCCGATTATCTTGTTAACGAAAATTTCGGTAATAACATGATCCTGACACCAGATGACGTGAAAAAGAGATTCGGGCCATTGTTTGCGAAAAAATTCCTTGTGATGATCGATGAACCTGCCGGTCTTGCCGAGATCATCGAGCAGTGCCATGCGCGGGGAACCATCGAATGGGATGCAATGAACCGGCGCAGGGCCGGGGGAGCAGTCATTGGTTGCAGTGTTGAGGGAACCTCCATGACGATCACTGCCAAGATCGGCACCTTCCCGGCAAATTTCGGAGCGGCTGCAGGATCCATCGGGGGTCAGGCACTCGAAGGTGTAGAAATCGCCGGAGATGAGGTGATCACGTCGTGGGCGGGAATAGCCGGGGCAGGAGTCGGCGTCGCAGCATGCCTCCCTCAGGCACCAGGCGTTATTCGGGCGGAATATCCTGCCGACGAAGACCTGAACATTGGCGGGGCACGGACAAACCGGGTCAGGATTGTTTCCCCAAGGTACGAAAAGGTCTGTTTCGGGATTGACGATACCGACACGAAGACAGAGGGTGCGACGTGGGTCCTGGCTCTGAAGTGCGCGGAGGTGTGCAGGATCCCTGGTGTCGAGTTCCTGAACATGCGCCTCGTCCAGCTCAACCCTGAAGTCCCCGAAAAGACGACGAACTGCGTCGGTTCGGCGCTCAATTTTGCGGCGATGCCCGGAGCCGTTGCCAGCTTGAAAGAGCATGTGAAGACGTTTGTTCTTGCGAACACGCAATCAAAGGACACCGGCATTGCCTGCCACTGCGGCATCGGATTTCCTTTCGAGTCCTCAGTCCTCCGGCGAATCAAGACGGGTATCCTGATACGGGAACAGGTGGAACGGGAGGCAGCAGCACTCGGGATCGAGTTCCTGGATACAAATGCCCGGAAGGGTAGGATCGGGGCCCTTGGCGCCGTCCTCTGGGGGAACCGCGGCATTGAGGCGGCGGGACTGTATGGTGAACATCTCTGAACCTTACGTGATCCACTACCCGCGGATTTCCGCGGTCGCCGACAGGAGTGGGAAGCGGGTCGAGCTTGTCGAGTTCTTCGACTGCGTCGGCGGAGCGATGTGGTCGGCGAAACACTATGCACAAAGCCCGCTTGTCTCTTCTGTCCGGCCTGTTGGTCGGACGATACGGTACCTGCTGAATGCCGGGACAATCGATCTCGAGCTCGAAGGCTCGCGGTTCCCTGCGGGAATCTCGGGTGTCGAGGTTGAAAAAGACGAGATTGCTATCTCATACATCGGGTTGGGCGGCGGGGGGGTTGGTGCCGCGGCATGCAGGATGGATGCAGAGGGCGTTCTGCGGAGCCGCTGCGATGAATCCGGCGGGGGGAAGCTTGCCGGGTCCACGATCTGGCTCCCGCGGATGCAGAGGGTTCTTATCGGCGTGGATGACACAGACACCCCGGACGAGGGGGCGACATGGACGCTCGTCCATAACATCGCCAGGACGATCGCGGACGTGAAATCCGTATACCTCTCGCATACGATCGTACAGCTCTTCCCTGTCCCGTACAGGACCAAGAACTGCGTCGCTCTGGTTGCTGAATTTGCATCCACAGAACCTGAGCGGCTCATCGACAGGTTCCATTCCCTCCTGAAACACTACACTCTGTCGACCAAGACCGGGATGGCTGTATACACTGGTTTCGAACCATCCCCTCAGCTTGTTTCCTTCGGACGGGCAGTCAAGCGGGGAGAAGTAGGCAGTGAACTCCTTCAGTCGCTTGCCGACGAAGAGCTAAGGATTGTCATGGAGGGGAGAGGGATAACCGGTGCAGTTGCAGCACTCCCGTTCTTCACGCGATATGAGGAGGCACTCGAACTATGCATTGGCGTGAAGTAAAAGCCGGACTCCTTGCGTCCGGTTCTGCCAGCCTCTCCGGCGAACCTGCACAAGAATACATTTCACGTTCCTCGGCTGGACCGGGTGCTGGCGGGCAGGGGTCGGTTTTTATTGCTGTCGGGAAGCACCGTGTCCGGCTTTCTCTTGACAAAGCCGGCGAGATTGAAGTAGTTCACCGTGGAGGCGGGGTGGCCGACCTCTTTTATGGCACATCGCGGATCCCCTGCCGACTTGAACAACCGGGCCTTCACTGCCCGAAACAGGCGTATATCACGATCACAGGAACCTGCATCTTTCACTGCCGTTACTGTACTGTTCCCCATATCCGGGGGCAACGAAAGACCATCCCGGATATTGTTGCTCTTGTGGATTCGGTGAAGGACCGCGTCGCCGGAATATCCCTCACCAGCGGGGTACAGACCACGGTTGAGGAGGAGGAGGAGTACGTCCTTGATGTTGTGGAGGCCCTCCTGCCGTTCAGCCTCCCGATCGGTGTTTCAATCTATCCAACGGAACAAACTCCGGAAAGGCTCCACGATCTTGGGGTAGAGGAGGTCAAGTTCAATGTTGAAGCAGCAACACCGGCGATCTTCACCGAGGTCTGCCCCGATCTTGATTACGACCTGATTTGGGATGTTCTGGAATCTTCGGTCGCACGTTTCGGACGGAACCGGGTCTTCTCAAATGTCATCATAGGTCTTGGAGAGACCGATGCAGAAATGGAACGGTGCATCCGCAGTCTTACCCGGTCTGGCGTCATTCCGGTACTCCGGCCGCTTAATCCCACGGAAGCTTTTGGTCATGACCGTCCATCTGCCTCCCGGCTCCTGCATCTTCTTGCCGTTCATGAACACGCCATCGCGGACGCGGGGCTTGATACCGGCGTCTCACGTACGATGTGTACAAACTGTACCGGGTGCGATCTTGTTCCGGGGAGGGACACATGAACGGGACCGAAGCGGTTACAGATGCGCTCGCAAAGTGCGCGGACACATTCTACGCTGTTCCCGGTTTCCCGGTCACGGAAATCGCCACGCGCCTCCATGCCGACATTACGATCAACGAGAAGGTAGCTCTCGAATATGCTCTCGGGGACTCCCTGAGTGGCCGGCGGTCCGCGGTCATCCTCAAGAACGTGGGGCTGAATGCCTGCGCGGATCCGCTTGTAAATGCGACAACGCAGGGTCTCATCGCCGGTGTCGTGATTGTTGCCGGGGACGATCCTTTGGCACAGGGTTCTCAGAATACCCAGGACTCGAGGTATTACGGCGAACTCGCGCAGGTGCCGGTCCTCGAACCGAACCACGAGACAACCGCCGCCGCGGTATGTGCAGCGTTTGAGGCATCCGAACAGTTCTCACGGGTTGCAATGATAAGGCTGACCCCCCAGCTGCTTGACAATGAAGTCACGGACAATTATTGTGAACCGGTCCGCGGGAAAGGGGCACTCGCATCGACAGACCTCACGATGCGGGGGAGATCGGAGGCTGCCGCACGCCGCACGACTGAACTGTTTGTATGGTCGCAGGAATCCCCTCTCAACAGGCTTTGTGGCGGTATTGCTGCTGCAGGGGCCGAGGAAGGGCAGTCCCACGTCGTGACGGTTTATCCCCCGCCAGCAGGAATATGCACTGTTCCAGCCGTCCGGGAGGTCGGCCGGCCGTTCCTCTCCGATCACCGGTGTGTTGCCCGTATGGAGACGGTCAGGGAGCCGGAGACATATCATGCAAGGGGATTTTTCCGGACATTCTGCCGGGACTGCCCGTTCCGGCCCCTGATGACGATCCTTGCGGAACGGCAGGTCTCTGCAATCTGCGACATCGGCTGTGCGCTGCTGGCAGTAAATCCTCCCTATCGTATCGGGCATGCAGGGTATGCCCTCGGCTCTTCGATCGCGGTCGCGGCGCGGAGTACAAAGGTTGCACTGATCGGCGATTATGCCCTCCTGCACTCGGGGATTAATGCGCTGATTGACGTATACGAGAAGGAACTTCCTCTCCTCACCATCGTCCTGAAGAACGACCGGATGGGAATGACCGGAGGGCAGAATGCGTATGATCTGACGAAGTATATCGGATGGGCTGAGCCGGTCTATTGCCCTGCTGACGATGAACAGATGTTGAAAGACGAGCTTGTGGTTCCCGACACGCCCCGCACGCTCGTGGTCAAAGGAGTGTGTCCGGAGGGATGCAGGCATGAAACCGTGGAATGTTGAGATCTGTGACGTGACGCTACGGGACGGGGAACAGACGCCGGGTGTCGCCTTCTCGTGCACTGAGAAGGCCGAGATTGCCAGAATGCTGGATACCATCGGAATCGAGGTCATTGAGGCAGGGTTCCCCTCGGTCTCGGAAAACGAGAAAATGTGCGTCAAAACGATATCGAACCTGGGGCTCGATGCCCGGATATGCTGCCTTGCCCGGGCAAAAGAGTCGGACCTCAACGACGCCATTGACGCCGATGTGGACATGGTTTCCATATTTATCGCAACTTCTGACCTCCACATGCGGATCAAGTTCAAGAACCGGACGCGCGAGCAGGTGCTTGAATCGACTCTCCCTCTCATTGACTATGCCCATGACCATGGGCTGCGGGTCAGGTTTGCGGCGGAGGACGCCTCCCGGACGGACCCGGCATTCCTCCGGCAGGTATATTCACGGGCTGCCGAACATGGAGCGGATCTCCTCTCCTTTGCCGATACGGTCGGGTGCCTTACGCCCCTCCAGATGTTCCGGGTCATGACGGAGCTCGTTTCAACTGTCAACCGTCCGTTCTGTGCACACTGCCATAACGACATGGGCTGTGCAGTAGCCAACACGATAACTGCTGCCGAAGCAGGAGCGTTCCAGCTCCATACGACGGTCAACGGTATCGGCGAGCGGTCCGGTAATGCGGCTATCGAGGAGGTGCTCGTCGCCCTCCGGATGATTGGGGGAGTCGATCGGTATGATCTTTCCCACCTGATGCATCTCTCGAAGATGGTCGAACAGTATTCCGGGATACGGCTCCCCCGGAACAAGCCGGTTGTCGGGGAGCTCGCGTTCTCCCACGAGAGCGGGATTCATATTGCAGCAATCCTCGAAGATCCGCATACTTATGAGAGCTTCCCCCCGGACCTTGTGGGCGGGGAACGCAAGTTCATTCTCGGAAAGCATACGGGGAAGAAAGCCCTAGAGCACGTGGTCGCATCTCTGGGCTGCGAACTGACCGGTCCCCAGATCTGCAAGGTCCTGGAACGCGTCAAGAAACACTCGGAAGAGAAGTGTACGATCACGCCGGAAGTGCTCAAGATGCTGATAAAAAAGACCAGAGAGGAGACGGCATAAATGGGAACACTCTCCGAGAGGATTCTCGGCGCCCCCGCGGGAGCATACGTGGATCGTGCCGTCGACCGGGCATTCGTCCACGATGGCACCGGCGTACTGACCCTGGAGTCCTACCGGCAGATGGGGGCAAAGGGACTCTTCGATCCTTCGAAAATACACGTCATCTTCGACCATATTGTTCCGGCCAACAATTCCACGACTGCGACCCTCCACCATGAGCTGCGCGAGTTCGCCAAGGGCTCATTTCTCAACTTCTCCGATGTTGGCGGCGGTATCTGTCACCAGTGCATGAGCGAAGGGGCCGTCCTGCCCGGAGAGGTTGTTGTCGGAGCCGACTCCCACAGCTGTACGCTGGGGGCGTTCGGTGCATTTGCAACCGGTGTCGGGGCGACCGACATGGCTGCAATCTGGTTGACCGGCGAAACATGGTTCCGGGTGCCGGAGACGATCGGCGTCCGGCTCTCCGGCAGGCTTAATGGGGCTGTAGAAGCAAAAGATGTCGCCCTCTCCATTGTCGGGAGGCTCGGCATGGACGGAGCGACTTACAAGGCACTGGAGTTCATCGGTGACGGTGTGACAACCCTCTCCATGGACGACCGGCTGACAATCTGCAACCTTGCAGTTGAGACCGGGGCAAAGACCGGCATGTTTTATGCGGACAGGATCACCCTCTCGTACCTGGCAGGATACGGGCTGACGGCAGAGGAACAGACATCGGAACGACCGGTTTACGAACAGGAGATCGAGATTGAGCTGGACGATATACCCCCTGTGGTCGCTATCCCCCCCAGGGTCGATTCCATCAGGGCAGTCCACGATCTCACCGGACTTGCGCTCGATCAGGTATTCGTGGGCACCTGCACTAACGGGAGATATTCTGATCTCTCCCGCTTTGCCCGCATCGTACGGGGAAAGAAAGTTGCGGTCCGGACAATCATTGTCCCCGCTTCACGTTCCGTGCTTGCGGAAGCAATCCGGACCGGTGTCCTTGCCGACCTCGTAGCGGCAGGGTGCACGATCGGGACGCCCGGCTGCGGCCCCTGTCTCGGCGCCCACATGGGAGTTCTTGGCGAGGGAGAAGTCTGTCTCTCCACGACAAACCGGAATTTCCGGAACCGGATGGGGGTCGGGGGGGAGATCTATATCGGATCGGTCGCAACTGCAGCAGCAAGTGCCCTCGAAGGGGAGATTACGGAACCGGAGGCGCCGGATGCAGGGTAAGGGAAGGGCGGTCTGCCTGCCGGCCGACATCGACACCGATATTATCATTGCCGGGCGGTACCTGCGGACGAAAGACCGGTCGATCTGGGCGGAACATGTTTTCGAAGACCTTGATCCATCACTTGGAAAGAACCTCAAAGGAGCAGTCATCGTCGCCGGGAAAAATTTCGGCTGCGGGTCGTCGCGGGAACAGGCGGCAATCGCCCTGAAGGAAGCCGGCGTAATCGCTGTGGTCGCTCCGAGTTTTGCCCGAATATTTTTCCGGAATGCCATTAATATCGGCCTGCCCCTGATCGAGGCTGACGTCACCTGTACGAATGGACGGCAGATTGCCTTCGATTTGAGCGCCGGCTGGATCGACACCGGTACTGGAAAACGGAAAGTCGCACGGCTTTCCCTGCACATGCTTGCGATCCTCAGGGCAGGCGGGCTGGTCGCTTACTGGAAGGTGAAGCAGTGATCTTTCCTCCGCAGTGCAAGGAAATTGGTTTCGCATCGGAGAAACCCTGCGGCGATAAGGTGTATTTCCTGAGCCGCTATCTCGTCCATCAGGTAAAAGACGGATATGAGATTCTTGAGATCACACCTGATGCCGCCGAAAAAGGCATGATGCGCGGTATTGAAGCATCCCGTGTCATCGCAAAAGCTGCCGAGGTGTACCGATACCCTGATCCGGTACAGATCCATGACCGGGCGCACCTCGTCCGGCTTGCGGCAGATTCCGGGCACCGTTGCACGCTCTTTTTCGGCCTCGATGAGCATATGACATTCGTCCTCGACCCGGATCTGTCCGGTTTTTTCAGGATCCATATCTACGATGCCAGTCCGCCGCGCCCGAGCCTCTCCGCTGCAATCCGCGAGCTCGAAGCCTGCGGGCTTTTTGGGGAACTTAACGTCACCTTCTGCCACCATGTCCAGGACATTTCCACGCTTTCGGCTGATTTCTTCCCCTGCAGGGCTGCAGGATTCGTCCGGACGCTCGATGCAGATCCGCTCACGGGAGGCGAACGGGTTGCGGCATGCATGACCGGGTCGCAGCTCGTCCGGGAATGTTATGGCACACCGGCCGAGTTTACAAATATCTGTCCGCTCTCCGCTGTCGATGAGGAACCATTCATTGCCCGTTGCTGCCGGGCGGAACGCGAAGGCCCCGGTACCTGGAACGGGAAAAACGGTATCGTCATCCACTGGGGAGCGAGTCCGGCGAATATCGCGAAAGCCGTCTTTATGATTGCGGCTGAGCGGGGCAGAGTATGACCCGGATAGCCATTGTTGAAGGCGACGGGATCGGGCATGAGGTAATTCCGGTTGCGGAGGCGGTGCTGGAACTTCTCCACCCCGAATATGAGTATTTTGCAATCGATGTCGGATTCCATCGCTGGGAGCAGACCGGCTGTCCCTGTGCCGACCGCGATATCGAAACCCTGAAAATGGCAGATGCGATACTCTTCGGGGCAGTCACGACCCCGCCCATGAAAGATTACCAGAGTGTCGTCCTGCGGATCAGAAAAGCACTCGACCTGTACGCAAACCTGCGGCCGGTGAAAGGCAACGAATTCGACATTATCATTGTGCGGGAGAACACCGAGGGACTCTACTCCGGAATTGAGGAGACAGGGCATGACCGGGCGACCACCCTCCGGCTCGTGACGCGTTCCGGGACTGAGCGGATCGTCCGGAAGGCGATTGGGCTCGCTTCGCGGAAGAACGGGACACTCACTATCGGGCACAAGGCCAACGTCATCAAGTCCGATGTCTTCTTCCGCGACATCTGCATCGCCGAGGCGAAAGCCGCAGGAATCCCGTTCAACGACAGGTACATCGATGCTCTCTCTCTCGACCTTCTCCAGCACCCGGACCGGTACAGTGTTGTTGTGACAACCAACATGTTTGGGGACATTCTTTCCGACGTTGCGTCGTACCTTGTCGGAGGACTTGGACTTGTCCCCAGCGCGAATATCGGCGAACGGTACGCCCTCTTCGAACCGGTGCACGGGAGCGCCCCCGATATTGCCGGGAAGAATATTGCGAACCCGGTCGCCGCCCTTCGGAGCGCTGCGATGCTGCTGGATCATCTTGGCGACCGTGATGCGGCGGTCTGCATCGAAGAGGAGATACAACATGTGATCTCGGCCGGCATCAGGACGCGGGACCTTGGCGGCACGGCAGGGACAAGGGAGTTTGGGGACGCAGTGCTTACAGGACTCCGCAAACATTGAGAAAAGGGCAGATTACCTTCTGGCAATGATCTGGTAATGGTATGGTCCGGTATCGTCGATGGAGACGATTCTGAACCCGGCAGCAGCGATCAGTTCCGCCGCTTTCTCTTCTGAAAACCGTTTATGGGCGGGCGGCCCGAACGCCATCGGGATATCTTTCCAGTCAAGGTCCACAAGCGTTCCGGATGGTTTGAGCATCTCCCGTGCATTCCGGATCACCATCGACGGGTCTGCAAAATCATGGAGATCGATCCCGAAAAAAACGAGATCAGCACAGCTATGGCATAAGACGGTCTCCTCACCGCTTCCTGTCTCCGCTCTCAGGTTTAAAAGCCCTCCACCTGCCGCCTGTTCGCGCAGGACCGCAATGGCTTCGGGATTGATATCGAATGCCCAGACTTTTCCTCGCGGCCCGACAATCCGGGCTGCAGGGATTGCGAAGTAGCCTTCGCCGCAACCGGCATCCACGAACGTCATGCCTTCACGAAGCCCGATAGAAGCAAGGATCTTCTCCGGGTCCTGCCATTCTCTCCGCTCGGGATCGTCTGCCCGAAATCGTTTCTTATTCACCGTCCGTCCCCCTGATTCAACCGACATAATGACCTATCGGTTCTTCAGCTCCCGTTCGATGCGGTCGAGACGTGCCTGCAGGTCGGTATTCTGGCGCCCCTGGTCCCGGATTGCCTTATAGATCTCCGCGATGGCACCAGTCCCCGCACTTTCCGCACGACCTGCCCCCGTGTCTTCGGAGGTGTCCGGCGCAAGGAGTTTGTTTGCGATAAAACCCGCGAGGGTACCGATGAGACCGACCCCCATCGCCATGACAAAGACGCCGACCAGCCGGCCGGTAGTGGTCACCGGGTAGTGATCGCCGTAGCCGACGGTTGTGATAGTGACACACGCCCACCAGAGGGCATCTGATGCTGACTGGATATTGGCATCGGTCATCGACCTTTCAAACATCAGGACGGAGAATGCACCGGCCTCGAGGACGATGATAACCGCAAATATGACGACGTAGAACATGCTGTCGGCGCGGTGTTTCATCAGCTGGTCAGCAATATTCCGGGTCCCGTACTTCCGGAGGAGACGGTACGCCTTGAATATCCGAAAGAGCCGGAGGATACGGAGTGTTGGGACGCTTGCGAGGAGGTCAGCCCACCCCCAGTCGCGGAAGAAGTAATGTGACCTGGATCCTGCCGAGAAGAGCCGGTACAGGAAATCAGCGAGGAAAAGGATCGTCAGAAAGAAATTCACGATCTGGATGACATTGACAGCATCGGGATCGATGCCGGGTATCCATACGACAACGAGGTTGAAGACCGAGAGGAGCGAGATGAGGATGATGAAGATTTCGTAACCGGGATCTTTTAAGTCCTGCATTTCGAGCCTGGCGTTCGCTTCCTGTTCCTTCGGCACGATATTCTCTCCTTTTCTTCCTATTCAGGTGCCGGAGGATAAAAGGAGCGATGATCCGGATCAATGATGCAGCGGGAGAAGGAGCCCGCGTTTCCCCGGATGTGTCCGGAAAATGAAAAAGCCCGGGACGTATCTGCCAGTTCTATCTGCCAGTTAGTGTTCCAGTTGTCCTTCCGGTTTCTTCTGCCGGCGCGTCAGGTAAAGGCCAACACTTACCGGAGTCAGGAAGGTCAGGGCATAGTAAATGAAGACATCGACGCCATAGTACAGGGCATTGAGGAGCAGGACGATGAAGAGGTAATCGAAGACAATCGCGATCGCGGTCCATGCGATGCCGACCTTCATGTAGTAGGAGATAGGGAGAGTCCTGCTCCGGAACCACCACCAAGTTATGATGAATGTTGCCGGTGTGCACAGGGTAAGAAGGATCCAGCCCATGCTTGCGTAGAACGGTGAGAAGAAGAGGACGAGCGATGCAAAATACCCGATCAGCCAGAATAAGGTTCCGAGCCCAGCCGCGTCCTTGATCCACTGCTGCATATGCTGGTGGTTTTTCCCTCGCGCTTCTTCATCGTTACGGTTTTCCTGAGGATACTGCAATCCCAAGATTGGAGCCCCTCCAGAAAAGGAAAAAGTTGTGATAGATCGGTTTTCTTATCAGCTTCGTCTCCCCAGCAGAAAAGCCCCGGCAACAGCGAATGCAGCAATCACCGGTGCAACTGTTCCGGGCGATTTCTCGGTTGGTGTTGGCTCTGCCGGAGTAAGCGTTACGGCAACCGGTGTACTCTGCCCCCCGCTCACGGTGATCGTCTGGGTGAAATCAGAATACCCGGACAGCTTCAGGATTAGAGTATGAGATCCCGAGGCGACATTGGGGACTGTTATTGGTGTCGCACCCATATAGGCGTTGTCGATATAGACCTCCGCGCCAGGCGGGGAAGAAGCAATCACGATCTGTCCGGTTGTATCCTGTGTCGGGCCAGTTGACACCTGTGCCAGGACTGCGTTCACCGTTGCAGACCCGCCAGCGGGGACATAGACAGACTGTGAATAATCACGGTAGTCAGTATGGCGGAGAATGATTGCATGGTAACCGGGCACAAGACTCGTTGCGTCAAAGTACCCGCTTGCAGGTGTCAGTCCCACATACTGGGAATCGACATACAAAGCAGAACCGCCCGGTACCGATGATACCTCGATTGAGCCGACATTCGACGACTGGGATGAGAGTACGATGCTGACCGGTGTCTGTTCGCCCGCATAGATCGTTACCGAGCCGACATACTCGTTATAGCCGGTCTTGTGGAGCCGGATCGAATGGCTGCCCGGTGAAAGCCCGGGGACGGTCGACGGGCTCTCCGCAAGATACCCCCCATCAACATAGATATCGGCTCCCGAGGGCGTTGTCGTGACGTACAGGGAGCCGGTCTTCGAGGGCGAGGGTGCAAGGTTGGCACTCACGTACTCGGTATCGTCAGCGTAAACGGTCACGGTCTTCGTATACGTCTTGTACCCGTTCATACTGACCTTGATCTGGTGGTTGGTGTTTGCTGACACATCCTCGAATGTGCAGGGCGTATATTGCCACGAGCTCCCGTCAAGATACGCCACTGCACCGGAGGGGGATGAGGTTACCCGGATCGATCCATACGCTGCAATAGGGTTCAGGGTTGCGTACAAATCGAGCGTCTCACCTTTTGCGGGCATCCCGGTGACAGAGTTCGTTGCCGCCGTATACCCGCTCTTTTCGACCGTGAACGTTTTTACCGGCGTCCCCGTCGTCGAAACCTCGATGCTGCAGGATCCCGATGAGATCGTGCAGGTGCCGGAGGAACCGTGGTCCAGGGAGGCTTTTGCCCCATCAACGTTGGTGTGGATCCGGAACCAGCCTTTATCGCTGCCCACGACCGGACCGATCGTTATGGTGGGTTCGGTCGTCGGCGCTGGAGTCGTGATTGGCATGAGCGTTGCATCGACGGCCGACTCTTCGCCCGCGCTGACGCGGACCGTGCTGGAGTACGGTTCGTACCCGCTCATCGTCACTCTTACGGTGTGCGAGGTTCCCGCTCCAACCTCGACGCCGGCAAGCGGGGTAACCCCGATTGATTTGCCATCAAGGGAAACGGAAGCGGATGTGGGTGTCGAGGCGATCGTGATCCACCCGACCTGCGGTGTCGCGGTAGGCTCGGATGTCAGCACCGTCGTCTTTACGGTTGTCCTCTCCGTTGTGCGTTCCGTAGTTCGTTCCGTTGTTGGTTTCTCGGTCGGTTCTGTTGTCGGCGCAGTGACCGGTTCCATGGTCGGGATCTCTGTCGGATCTTCATCTGCAGCTGATACTGTAAGGGTAAATGATATACAGCAGATCAGGATACAGAACAGGAAAGCAAAAGGTTTCATAGCTCAATGATCTCCCACACTGGTAATACCAAGGTTTTTCGGGGTTCATCTATCTCAATGTTATGTTTTACCTGGGCCGGGGGAAGAATTATGAGGCCCGCCCCTATTCATAGTCACCGTAAAGGCCGATCACTTCCCGTTCCCTTCCGGGAATGATCTTCCCGTTGGAAAATTTCCGGAAATTCCCTATCAGGAAACCATCCACAGCGGCCAAACAGCCATCAGCCTGTTCTCAGAAAAACACGCGCTCCAAAAGGTGCTAAAAGATGTATTTTCCCTGCCCGTTTCATGCCGTTTCACGTTGATCGGAAGGTATTTTGCAGGATTTGTAGAAATGAGGAGCCGGTTTTAAGGGGATAGGGATCGGTGATGTCGTATTTGTGGTCAATCGGGGCTCGTAAAGGCCCCGGATTCTCCTGTCGTTCTCTACCCCCTGCATCTCGGGAATTTCTATTGGATGCAGGAGAATTCCTGCAAACCCCCCGGATGAAGACCCAAGATTCCATCGCCAGGAGCCGGGGCGAAGACCGGAAAGAAAAAAACGGTGGAATACTTCGACTGTGGCAATACCCTGACCTTTTGGTGTATGGAGCACCTGTTCCGTTACTTTTTGATAGGTTATGCACGTATGTGTGATTATATGGATCCCATATCCCCGCAATCCCTTGGAACCCTGCTCGCAGATCTTCGGGCCAGACGGCCTCTTGTTCACCATATCACAAATGCCGTTACCATGAATGACTGTGCAAATGTCACGCTGGCAATCGGTGCGGCGCCGGTGATGGCCGAGGCGATGGAAGAGATCGGCGAAATGGTCGGTCTTGCCGACGCGCTTGTCCTCAATATCGGGACACTTTCCCGCCAGCAGATCCTTTCCATGACAGAAGCCGGTCATTGCGCGAACCGGAAAGGGATACCGGTAATCCTGGATCCTGTAGGCGCGGGCGCTACCTCTCTGCGGACAGCTTCCGCACTGATGCTCCTTAAGGAATTGAAAATATCGGTCCTGAAAGGTAATGCCGGTGAGATCGGGGTGCTTGCCGGTGCCGATGCACAGGTCAGGGGGGTGGATTCCTGGGGAGTATCCGGAGATATCGTGACAATTGCCAAATCTCTTGCAAAGGAACGGCGGATCGTAGTCGCAGTCAGCGGGGTGGTTGATGTTATCACCGATGGGGCGAGGACCGTTTATGTCTCGAACGGGCACGAGATGCTGGGCAGGCTTTCCGGTACCGGGTGTATGGTTGCGTCACTCACCGGGGCTTTTAGTGCCGTCTCAAAAGATCATATGGCAGCGGCTGCTGGGGCATTTACCGCATTCGGAATTGCCGGAGAACAGGCTGCATCGGCTGGTAATGGTCCGTATGCATTCAGAACAGCTCTCGTGGATCGGATCGCCGCGCTCTCTCCAGAAGATATTGCAGGGCAGGCACAGATCCGTACCGGATGAGTTCGTATGGATCGGGACTGGGACCTGTACGTTATCACTGATACCCGTATCGGGAAAGGCCGTTCACATGCCGAGATAGCCCGGCTCGCGATCGCGGGCGGCGCCGGCATCATCCAGCTCCGGGACAAGGTATGCAGCCGTGACAATCTCATCCGGGTCGGCAGAGAGATCGCAGATATTGCGAAGGAGACCGGGACTCTGTTTATCGTAAACGATCTGCCGGATGTCGCACTTGCCTGCGGGGCTGACGGTGTCCACATCGGGCAGGGAGATCTGCCGGGTACCGTGGTCCGGAAGATTGCGGCGCGTCCGTTCATCATTGGTGTATCTGTCAGCACCCCTGCGGAAGCGGAGAGAGCCGTCTCCGACGGGGCAGATTACATCGCAGCAAGCCCGGTATTCCCGACCGGTTCAAAACCGGATGCGCTTGGGTTCTGCGGCCTTGAGGGAATCCGACGGATCCGTTCCGTCACCCGGCTCCCTTTGGTGGCGATTGGGGGTATCGGGCCGGAAAATGCCCGTGAGGTTATTAGAGCCGGCGCAGACGGTATCGCAGTGATCTCGGCGGTTGTCGGCGCACCGGATATTACCGTTGCGGCCAGGGAGCTCCGGGCGATTATTCTCGAAGAAAAGCTGTCCAGGGGACATCATGGACTGTCGCATGAGGAGTGACAGGAGCTCATTCGGCAACCGGGAGGCTCTCTTGGAAATTTTTGTCTCATTTCGGGGGAAAATGCAGTTATTTTGACTCGTTCCAAAATGCAATCCGGGAATTTTTGATCCGGACAATAAAAAATATTGACAGGTCTTGTGGGCAAAAGAGCCATGCCCTCTTTGGGATCTTCGTCGGTTTGATCTACGGTGCCTGCACCGCCATCATCTTCTTATTTTTCGGGATCGCGAAGAGAAATCCTGGATTTTAGCATCCGGAGATGCATCGATTTTATTTTTCCTATCCTCCATGACACCAACGATCCATCAGCGGTGCCATGATGCCCTTCCCGTACAGTATTCCCGCAGCAGGGATCGGTATGCATCCCGCTGAAGGTCATCGAAAGATGAACCCTGCCCTTTTTCGTTATGTTTATTGGATTCGCCACCCTCTCGGGTACTATGCGATCAGCTGCAGGTCTTGGGATCCTTCTCGTTGCGTTGCTCGTCCTTGCTTCAATTGCCGGATGCTCGCAAGCCCCCTCCGGATCAGCGTCCATATCCGGCCAGGCGGAGAACACACAGCAGGTGGCAAAACCTCTGGGAACTCCTTCCGGAAAACCGGTCTTCACGCTGCATGCCGCAGGTCCTGCAGATGGCGGACTGCTGTCCGTGGCCTATACCTGCGGAACCGGCATGCCTGTGTCGCCGCCCGTATCCTGGGAAAATGTTCCGGAGGGTACAAAGACACTGACGCTCATCGTGGACGACCCGGATGCCCCTTCGGGGACCTTCACCCACTGGATTGTCTATAACATCCCGCCGGAGCGACGGAGTATTCCCGGAGATGTCGGGGGGGCAAAAGAGATTAGTGGCGGTGGCCAGCAGGGTGCTAATAGTGCAGACCAGAGAGGGTATTACCCGGCCTGTCCTCCCATCGGATCGCGGCACCGGTACGTCTTCACCCTCTATGCTGTGGACTATACGATGGGCCTCCCGGCAGCGGACCGTGAGGTCATCGATGCAATGCTGGATGGGCATTGGATGGAAAAAGCGGTTGTGACGACTTATTACACCCGGTAAGGTATTACTGCTGATCTGAGATGACGCGAGCGAGCCGGAACATTCCCTCCCGGATCTTTTCTTCGTCTGTGTTTGAAAAGTTCAACCGGATCAGGTCCCCGCCGCCCCCGTCCGTGTAAAACGGGGCACCGGGCATTACCGCTACTTTCTTTGTTATCCCCCTCCGGAACACATCCATCGAATCAATACCTGAAGGGAGGGTTGCAGTCAGGAACATGCCCCCCTCGGGACGCGTGTGAGTTATTCCCTCAGGGAAGAGATCGTCGAGGAGATCGCACATAAGGCTGCAATTGGCTCTATATGCCCGGGTTATCTTTCGGAGGTGTTCGTCGAGGTTTGTGGAGGTCAGATACCGTGACAGTATCATCTGCGAGAGGAGGTTGGTATGCAGGTCTGCTGCCTGTTTTGCGACATTGAACCTTGTGAGGATCTCGCGAGGTGCAAACATCCAGCCAATCCGAAGCCCCGGTGCAACGATCTTGGAAAACGATCCGCTCATGACCGTCTGATCAGGCAGATATTTCTTCACGGGCGCCCGGGGCCGGTTATCGAAGAAGAGCTCCCCGAAAGCGTCGTCTTCGTACAGGATTGTACCTGTTCCTTCGAGAATGCGGGCAATCTCCCGCCGTTTCCCGTCCGAGTAGGTACATCCCGAAGGATTCTGCGAGTTGGGAACGCCATAGAAAAATCGAACCGGTGCTTCGTCCAACATACGGGAGAACGATGAAATATCAGGTCCGTCGGCATCCAGCCGCACCGGCACAAAGACCGGTTCATAGAGAGAGAATGCTTCGAATGCTCCAAGATAGCCCGGTCGTTCGATGCCGATGCGATCACCCGGATTTATGAAGATTTTCGCGATAAGGTCGAGGCATTGCTGTGAACCGTTCAGGATCTGGATCATGCCGGCTTCGGCCGGAACTCCGAGACGGGTGCGATAACGATGTGCAACAAATTCCCGGAGGGGGAGGTAACCGTCGGTGGTCGTATACTGGAGGGCTGTGCATCCTTCCTCGCCAAGCACGTCCTGTGCCGCCTTTCTCAGTCCCGGAACATCGATGAGCACAGATGAGGGGAGCCCCCCGGCAAAGGAGATGATCTCGGGATCCTGCGAGACAGCAAAGAGCGTATCGAGAAAAGATGCCGGAACACGTTCCATGCGGGTGGCGAAGGTCGGGGAGGACACCATAGAAACATTTCTGGCGCTGACCTGATTAATCCGTTTCACCGGTACCACAGGTTATTATGCCGGAAAACCAACGATCTTGAGAGAGGACAGCAGGAGGTTTTTCCAGAGTGGCGAGCATCCCGAACCGTTCCCGGACTGGTTGTTTGGAAGGCGATCCTGCGTGATTACGATCCTTTTTGTTGATGACGAGGAGGCAATCCGATCGCTTATCAAGCATTTTCTCGAGATTTCCGGGGACCTGACCGTTGAAACAGCTCCCTCGGCCGAGATGGCAATCGGGATGATGAAAGAGACGATCTATGATGCCATAGTCTGCGATTACGAGATGCCCGGCGGGATGGACGGCATCGGGTTCCTGACCCTTCTCAGAAACGAGGGCAATCAGATCCCATTCCTGATCTTTACCGGGAGGGGTCAGGAGGAGGTAGCGATCGATGCCATTAACCATGGCGCCGATTTCTATATCCAGAAGGGTGAGTCCCCCCGTGCCCAGTTTGCCGATCTTGTCCAGAAGATCGGGCAGGCGGTCCAGCGCAGAAGGACCGAGAATGCCCTGAGAGAATCCGAGAAGAATTACCGGAATCTTCTTGAGAGCCTGCCTGACCTGATCCTCACAACCGACCGGAATGGTATCGTTATCTCCCTGAATAATCCGGGCCTGCTGCAGCAGGTCCGGACCGATCTGATCATCAATAAACCCTGGACGAATCTCATTACTTCCGGGGAATCGCGTAAGGCCCAGGACGCTTTTGACATGATGATGGTCTCCGGTGATCCGATGACGGATCTCCGGACTTCAGTCGACCCGTCTGACCCCCGCCGGGAGGAGATGCCAGTCACCGTCTATGGGACAGTAACCTGCAGTGAGACAGGAGCTGCCGATGGGGCCCGGATTATCTTTCGCAATATCGCCGGTATCGAATGGGCGGCAGAACGGATCCGGGCGGGTGAGGAACGATTCTCTTCGCTCCTTGCTCTTCTTCCGCTCGCCGTTATCATCATTGACCCTCAGGGGATTGTCCGGTGCTGGAATGTTGGTGCTGCCCATCTTTTTGGCTGGACAGAAGAGGAGGCTATTGGCCATCCGGTGCCATTCCTTCTTACGGACAAGGAGGACGAATTCCAGAAAATCCTCACCTGGTGCCGGGAGGATGAGAAAATCCGGAATGTCACGTTTCCAGCAAAACGGTGCAATGGAAGCATCGTCCGTGTTATCCTGCATGCAGCCCCCCTCCACGGTCCAAGCGGCAGTGTTGCGGAGATCCTCCTGGTGATTACGAATCCGGCGGATTAAGCTATTTCACAGGGCGGCCCGGTCGCGGCAGAGATCGAAGACCCACCGGCTCACATCTGGGGCAACATTGCCACAGCGGCGGTATGTGACGACTGATAATTTTCTGGATTGATATTCTGCAATAAGTCCGGGAATCTCATTCTTTTTTCTGAATGTGTAGATATGGATTATCCCGCCCGACCGGATAGCCGGCGCAAGACTCCAAAGGATTCCATCTTTACTGTAGGGAGCGGGGATAATGGCCCGATCGAAGCCCTCTTCCTGCAGCAGCGAACGGTCAAAAGCGTCTCCCCGGATGAGTGCCGTTCTGCCGGCAACACCGTTTGCCACGACATTCTCCTCAAGGCACCGGAACGCAACAGGATTCATCTCGATCGCAGTAACCAAGCCTCCATTCGCTGCTGCCGGAACAACAAAGGGGCCGGCCCCGGCGAACGGCACCAGCACCCGTTCGTCTGCCTGTACCAGGGAAGTGACGCGCTTCCTTTCCGAGGCGAGTCTCGGTGCGAAAAAGACATCGGTTAAATCCACCCGATACGAGAATCCATTCTCACGGCATATTGTTACCGTGGAATTCCCCGTGATGACTTCGAAACCGGCGACCCGGTGATATCCATCGACTTTCGTTACCTTCCTGACAACGGTTCGGACCGTCTTCCTGCGAGTCGTAATAGTACGGGCGATGACGCATGCATAGGGTAAAAGAGGGTATGGAAGAGAGAGAACCGCGATATCCCCGATAACGTCGAAACGCTTTGGAACGAGAGGGAGGAGCACGGGCGGGACAATATTCACGCAGTCCGCTCTCAGCGTCATGAAAAAACGGTAGTATTCGCAGAAGGATAAAGAACTTGGTGCACTAACCCCTGCCCCCCGCAAGCATTATGAAACCGGCTTCCTATCCTCACTGGTACAGGTGGGTGTCACGGCGGTATGGGGGCTTCCTATGAAAAGACATACAGACAATCGATAACGGATCCCGAACAGTTCTGGGCGGATGCTGCAGGATCTTTGAACTGGATGCGGCGCTGGGATCGTGTCCTCTCCACGGCCAACCCTCCTTTTACCCGTTGGTTTGAAGGGGGGATTCTCAACACCTGTTATAACGTCCTCGACCGGCATGTCGAAGCAGGCAGGGGGAACCAGCCGGCTCTTATTTACGACAGCCCGGTGACATCGACGATCCGGGTTTATCGGTACCGCGAGCTCCTCGATGCAGTCGCACGGTGCGCAGGCGGGCTTGCCAGGCTCGGTGTCACCAAAGGCGACCGTGTTGTTATCTATATGCCCATGGTCCCCGAGGCAGTTATCGGAATGCTCGCGTGCAGCCGCCTCGGAGCGATCCATTCGGTCGTCTTCGGCGGATTCGCCCCCCGCGAACTTGCAACGAGGATCGAGGATGCAAAGCCCAGGGTCGTCCTCTCGTCCTCATGCGGCATTGAGATCGCACGGGTCATCCCTTACAAACCGCTGCTTGATGCGGCGATTGGGATGTGTGCGTGGAAACCAGAAGCGTGTGTGATTGTCCAGCGTCCTGAGCATCGCGTCGAGCTTACGCCGGGCAGGGATATCGCATGGGACTCCCTCATGGATTCAGAACCGGCGCCCTGCACACCTGTTTTTGCGACAGATCCTCTTTATATTCTCTATACCTCCGGGACCACCGGCAAACCCAAAGGCGTTGTCCGGGACAATGGCGGTCATCTCGTCGCCCTCTCCTGGACAATGAGGAACCTGTATGGAGTTGAACCCGGGGAAGTCTACTGGGCAGCCTCCGATATCGGCTGGGTTGTTGGGCACTCGTATATCGTATACGGGCCGCTCGCCTACGGTTGTACGACGGTCCTGTACGAGGGAAAATCGGTTGGGACGCCGGATCCCGGCGCATTCTGGCGGGTCGTCGATGAGCATCATGTATCGGTCCTTTTCTGTGCCCCCACAGCGTTCCGGGCAATCCGGCGGGAGGACCCTGAAGCCAAATTCGTGAAACGGTACAGGATGCCGTCGTTCCGGACCCTTTTTCTCGCGGGAGAACGGTGCGATCCTGAGACCCTCAGGTGGGCTGAGCAGGTTCTCCAGGTACCGGTCATCGACCACTGGTGGCAGACCGAGACGGGCTGGGCGATCGGTGCGAACTGTATCGGGCTCGGACAGTTTCCCGTAAAACCGGGCTCCTGCACAAAGCCCGTTCCTGGGTATGAAATTGCAGTATTTGATTCCGGGGGCAAACCGGTCCCGGCGGGTACGCAGGGGAATATAGCGGTCCGGCTTCCGCTGCCCCCGGGCTGTTTCACAACGCTCTGGCAGAACGATGCGGATTTTATAAAAACATATTTTTCGACGTATCCTGGTTGGTACTTCACCGCTGATGCAGGAATGATTGACAAAGACGGCTATCTCTGGATCATGGGGAGGACCGATGATATCATCAATGTTGCCGGGCACCGGCTCTCTACCGGGGCAATGGAGGAGGTTCTGTCCTCCCACCCTGATGTTGCCGAGAGTGCTGTTGCCGGCGTCCACGATCCCGTAAAAGCGGAGATCCCGGTGGGCTTTGTCGTACTTAAGGCAGGAAGGAAGCGGGATCCCTTGGATCTGGAGCATGAGCTCGTGAAAATGGTGCGGGAGCGGATCGGACCCATTGCATCCTTCAAGGAAGTCCTTGTTGTAAGTCGTCTCCCCAAAACCCGATCGGGCAAGATTCTGCGGGGAACTATCAAGAAGATAGCGGACGGGACTTCGTATACAATACCGGCAACGATCGATGATCCGGTTATTCTTGAAGAGATCAGGATGGTACTTTTTCAAAAAGGATTCCCTAAGATGTGATCAATCACCCCTTGCGAGCAGGACAACCTGCAACGTCCGGCAGTCTTTCATCGGCTCTGAAAAATGTCGTATTCATCACAAAAACCATTGTTCTTCGACTTCATTTTTACACCATGTGCAAATACTGAAGTGCGTAACGCACCAAACACTGGTGAAAGGAATGGCGCAGACAAAAGGTGCAGGGCATGCTTGATATACGGTTCGTTCGGGCACACCCGGAGATAATAAAAGATGACCTCGCAAAACGAAACGATCCGGAAAAGATCGCCTGGGTCGATGAACTTCTTGCAAAAGATGCGCGGTCACGGGAACTCAAGGTCGCAACCGACACACTCCGGAAACGGCGAAACGAGATTGGGAAAGAGATCAACGCATTAAAAAAATCCGGCGGGAACGCGACGGCACTGATCGCCGAGGGTGCTGCGCTTCCCCAGAAGATTAAGGCCTGTGAAGCCGAACAGGAGGAGATTGCGCTTGCGATCCGAAACTACCTCATGCGCCTGCCCAATATCCTGCACGAGAGCGTTCCGACCGGGAAAGACGAATCCGGGAATGTGGAGATCAAGCGGGTTGGTCAGATCCGGACTTTCAATTTCGAGATAAAGAATCACGGCCAGGTAGCGGCTGAAAAAGGACTTGCTGATTTTGAGCGCGGCACAAAGATTGCCGGAGCGGGATTCTACTTCCTGAAAGGAAACCTTGTCCTCCTTGATCTCGCGCTCCAAAAATTCGCCCTTGATCTCCTGACTGACCGGGGATTCACTCCCGTTACACCCCCCTATATGATGAATCGCGGACCGTACGAAGGGGTCACTGACCTTGCCGATTTCGAGAAGGTTATGTACAAAATTGATGGGAGTGATGCCTACCTCATCGCGACGAGCGAGCACCCGATCGGTGCAATGTACAAAGACGAAATCTTCGAAGAAAAAGACCTGCCTGTCCGCCTTGCGGGGATCTCACCCTGCTTCCGTCGGGAGATCGGAGCCCATGGTCTCGACACCAAGGGTCTCTTCCGGGTTCATCAGTTCACGAAGGTCGAGCAGTTTGTTTTCTGTAAACCGGAGGATTCCTGGGGGATCCACGAAGAGCTCCTGAGAAATGCTGAGGAGCTCTTCACCAGCCTTAGCCTGCCGTACAGGGTCGTTAATATCTGTACCGGCGATATCGGGACGGTCGCAGCCAAGAAATATGACATCGAGGTATGGATGCCACGGGAAAACACGTACAAGGAGGTCGTTTCCTGTTCTAATTGTACTGCATACCAGGCAGTGAGGTTGAACATCAAGGTCAGGGACCCGTCGGACTTCGAATCCAAGCGGTATATCCATACCCTCAACTCAACAGCAGTCGCCACCTCCCGTGTCATGCGGGCGATCCTGGAGAACTACCAGGAGAAAGATGGATCCATTGTTATCCCTGAGGTCCTGCGCCCCTACATGAACGGCCGTGAAACTCTCTGATCTGCGCAGTATTCCTTTTTTCTCTTTCTCATTCGCGACCTGATCACAGGGGTCTGTCACGCGGTTCTGTATTATGAAGGGATTCCTCGTAGCACGCCGATGGAATTATAAGCAAGTATAGGATCATAACGATTCTGTATGCCGTATCCCCCGCGGATTCCCGACGAATCTGTTTTATCGCGCTGGATTGGTCTCGAGGTCTCCCGCATGAATGAGGGACTGGTCCGCGAGCGGTTACCGCTTGCACTCCTGCTCTCTTCGGAAAAGCCCTCATCGGTAACAAGGAACGGGGAGCTGTACCAGTTCGACCGGGACGTAATCGAAAACCTTGAAAAGGTCCTCCCTGACGATCTGCGGCACAGGCTGAAGCTCCCGATCTTCTTCTACCTCGCATCTGATACTCCGGATAGTTGTTCCTGCCCGGATGAAGCTGCGCTCTCGGTTCTTCAGCTGCTGGGTGAGATAAACCCGCTCCGGACAATGCAGGGGGAACGGTTCTGGATCTCTCGCCCAATCGTGTATGCGATCCAGAAAAAATACCCGACGATGATCCAGATCGTGATGGGTGTATGAATGAATCAGACAACCCCGTTCGGCTTGCGGGTTTTGTTAGTCCAATGGCATGGAAAGGACCGAGGGGATATGGAACCTGAGGAGCCGTGTTCGTGTTTTTATCCCTTTACTTTCTCCCTGCATGCCTGTTCCTTATCATCTGCGATTTCGAACACATTATCAGGAAATGATAAACAAAGGATCGTACCTGAAGGAGCTTACAAGCACCATGATGATGTCCCCCTCCGTTGCCACAGGGACGGAGATCTCCGGAACGTCTCCTCCTTCTGTGTTCATCGGACAATGGAATTACCCCCGTGTGTTCGCCGGTCCGATGGTTACCCCGTCGCATGGGGATACCACCATCATGGACATGCCGGAAGCATGGATTCCCGAAAACAGGACTCAGGAAGAGATTATCGGGTATCGGCTCAGCCTTGTCCGCGGAACACGACGAGTGGATGTGACCGATATCAGGAGCCGGTATATCGAAACACTTCAGGATGTTGCACTCTCAGGAGATTCCGTAGAGAGCGAAGCGGGTTTTTCTCACGCACCCCAAGGACTCTCCTTTTCGGAGGAGCATACCCCGCATGGACCGAGTGCTCCCCTGGAGCGATTCGATATCACAGCAGGCAGGTGGCAGCGGGATCTCGAAAAAGTATATTATGACACGGATCTTCCCGCTCGGGATGCCATTCTTGGTCTCCATGGAAAAAACGTACCCTTTTCCAGTATCCAGAAAGCGTTCTCGACCGGGACCATGGGGATAGAGAGGAACCGGAAACTCGTTCCCACCCGCTGGTCGATCACTGCCTGCGATACTACGATTGCCGACAACCTTCTTGGATGGGTGAAGAAATGTTCTGTCATCGACACGGTTCGGGTCCACGAATTTTCGAGCCTGAACAATCACTATGCCGTGATCCTGCTTCCAACACCGTGGCAGTATGAATGGACGGAGGCGTTCCTCCACGTCCTCGGAAACGAGGAGTATGTCTTCTCTGACTATGAACGACATTCGAGGAAGAATGGCTATTCACCGCTTGGCGGGTGTTATTATTCCTGCAAGATGGCCGTCCTCGAAAGGCTCGCAAAAGAACAGCGACAGGCGGGGGTGATTGTGCTCCGGGAGGCACTGAAAGGCTACGTCCCTCTCGGAGTCTTCAATGTCCGGGAGAATGTCCGGTCGGCAATGAGCAGTATGGGAAATGAGTTTGAGGACATCGGAGGAGCTCTCAACTATCTCGCCACAAGATTCACGCTTCCGCTCCAGCGGTTTGCTGATGAAGGGAAGCTCCTGAAGGAATCTCTGCGTGGTGGTCAGAAGACCCTTTCGGCATTTGGCGGATGCTCTTAAAAAAAAAATTTTTTAAGGTTCCCGGGAACCGGTATTACGGTTCTGTTAAATCCAGATGTTGAGGTTGAGGGTCCCGTGCGGGGCGGTCGTGTTTCCCTGCTTTATCAGGGTTCCGTTATTGTAGAACGCAACCTCAAGCATCCTGCCGGAGTTGTCCTGTTTCTGGATCGAAGCATCGATGATTTTTCCTGTAGACGGGATCTGGAAAAACCGGTCGCCGTTCCCTGAGACGTCCCGCATGCTTCCCTGAATACCAACGGATCCGGAGAAGTTACCGGGATACTGGACCCGGACCCAGATCCCGGTTGGTGGGATGATCACCTCTCCCCCTGAAGATTGTGGAGTAATTGGACTGGGAGTCATAGCAATCGTTTCAGCCGTTGTCGGACGCGGGGTGGTCATGGGGTGTGTTGTAGCGGGCATCGTCGTTTCGACAAGCGTGCTTTCGATTTGCTCCGGGGCCGGTGAAATCTGCCCGCGGTGAAGGGTGTAATAATACGCTGCCCCGATGAAAGCGGCAGCGATAATGAGGACGATGACAATGGTAACACCGCGGCCGGATTTTTCAGCAGACGGTGTCGGGGCTTCAGGTGGAACCAGTCCCGGTTTGGGGAAATCGGCCGGGGCTATGAGCGGAACGCTCTCAGGGGCTGCCTGGACAGATGAATCTTCAGGTGATGTGGTCTTTCCCGAATCTGGTACCTCCGCCATCGACCCTGTTGAATTTTTGCCCCTCCCCTCCATCATCTTCCCCGGTTTATCCGCCTCTCCCGGAATGAACTTCTCGTAATCTTCCGTCGCAACTGAATCAGTAATCGGGAAAGGTTCCTGTGCGGCGATCTTCACCTGCTCCTTGAGCCGGTTTACCCATTCGGTATAATGGGGGCCGTCATACCCGGTGGATTTTCTGGGAAAGACGAGTTCCTGTGCGTGGAGGACACCATCAGGAGTTGTGAAGGTGAGCGTAATTGTCGGCTCACCGAGAATAGATTCACCGGCGATTGCCGATCCGACTTCCCGGAGCAGGATTTCACGGGAAGATGCCTTGTCACCTCCCGTTCGGACAAGGATGAGTCGGCGGTTTGTCAGGATAGCTTCGAAACGTTCCTTTTCAAGAATGACATTCTCGCTGGTCTGGATGATCGCCTCGTCGCCCATCAGGTAGAATTCCGGCATCCATCACGTCCTGATTATACCTGTATATCCTCCCCTCAATATCCTTTTGGGATTCTTCTGCTGGGGCATTGTCTCAGGCACTTCCATGGTTATTCTTTCTCCCGAGAAAGAGGATCCGTAATATCCCGGAGAAATCCCACTGCGCAGGAACGGATCTGGCCCATAAACCACTCCCGGAAGGCGATCGTTATCGAAAATACGATGAAGTATCCCGTGTTCCCAGGAGGTTCCGGAGTTGCGAAAAATCCTGATCTGAATCGGGGAATCAAAAATGCTGTTTTCGAACGGATCTTTTTTCCTGGTGAAATCCGGTATTTACCTTTGGAAAAGGTTTTGAAAAACAGGGATCTTCTTTGCCAATACCTGAGATGATTGCCGACGGATTCGTCTTAATAAATTGGTGCCTGCCAGCATGTTCCAGAGCGGCCGGTTGGGATCGATCAGGTCCGGTAGGTAACTCCTGGAGAAAGACCGGTCCAAGATGTAGGTGCCGGAGTGGCACGAGGGAATTCCCCGGTGATCGGATCAACAATAAATTCGATGGTTCCGCCGGGAACGGTTGTACTTCGTGAGAGGACGCTGGTTCCATTGTTAAAGATCTCCACGAGGAGCAGTTTTCCCGAATTGTCCTGGTTCCTGATAATGACCTGGAAGAGAGGTGGACTTCCCCCTATCCGATAGAGTCGGTGCCCCGAGTCTGTGACAGGGATAAGATTTCCTGGCCTGCCGTAATAACCGTCATAACTCCCGTTCACCAGAAGCCAGATCCCTTCCTGTGGGATGACGAATGGTGTCAACACCGGAACTGAAGGGGATGCGGTTATGGGGGGTCCGTCGTTATCAGGAGGGGGTTGCGGGACTGTAGTACTATCTGGGATGAAATGTCTGGTATACATCACCCCCGCTATAATCGCGAGAATGACGATGATGATAATTGCACCTGCCACAATCGTTTTCGATGATGGGACTGACCGGATTTGCACCTTTTCAGGCTTTTCCCGTTCTGCTACCTCTTCAGATATCGGAACGGGGGCTGGGTAATCCTGGGGTAAAACGACATCAGAAACGGATTCTGGACTTTCCTGTCTGTCCGATTGTTCTTCGGGTTTGGGTGGAGCTTCCGGCACATTTGCGGGGGATGCAATTTCGGGAGCAGATACCGGTCCTGTCTCTGATGGAAGCTCCCGATCCACCGGTTGCAGTGTTGGTTCGGACGGCCCCGACGCGAAGGATTCGATTACTTCCGGAACCGGTCCGGGTTCACACAATTTCTTCGCAGGGTCGGGATATTCCCGACCCCCGTCTGCGATTGCATTCCCTTCAGGAAGACCGGTTGTGGCGAGGTCTTCTCTTGTTACCGGCATCGCATCAGCAGCGATCGGTTTTTCCGGAATGGTTGCCGAATCCAGGTATTTCGTCATGTCCCTGCTGCAGGACAGTTTCTCTTCATCGGGGGTTCCCCGCTCTTTGTCGTCTTCAGGCAATCCTGAATGAGGAACGATTTCCGATTCCTGCTCGTTCGGGATCTGGGAACCTTCTTCAGGGACAACCCCAAGGTCGACAAGCACTGTCTCTTCCCTGATGAGCGACTTGTGAGGCAGGGGCATGTCGATCCCCCGCATGGGCGCGGACGGACGGGCCGAAATTCCGGGCTCTTCACTATCCCTCACGGGACGGGAGAGGAGGTTGCCCTGCTGGAGCGCAACCACCTGTTCCATCAGCAGTTTCACCCAGTCATCGCGTTCTGCTTTCCGTTGTTCTCCTGCATTCTGGGAGAAGAGAAGGTTCATCGGCAGAGGAACCCCTTCTTCCCCATCTTTGATGAATGTCAGGGTTATGACCGGCTCTTTTGCCGCGGTTATTCCTGCATTGACTGCCAGAACGGTATTGAGCGGGATAGTCCGGGGGTTGACAGTAGCATGACTGTTGTCGAGGAGGATGAGATTCTTCGAGGTGAGCATCATGTCATACCGGATAAAGTCCACGCTGATCCGGTGCGTGGTCATGACAAACGTCTCTCCCTCTTCAAGATAGAGTCCGCTCAAGGATCTTCCGTCCTTATCAGTTCTGGGTTGTCTTGGATGATATTCTTTTTATTCAGTACAGGCATTTGGAGGTTTCTACCGTAACGCTCTCAACCTGTCAGCACATCATCTATAAATACACGGTAAAGAAAACAGAATATTTGACTGACTAGTCAATTCTGGAGTGTTCAATGCTGTACAGGAGTGTTCCAAAGACCGGCGACCGCCTCTCAATCCTCGGATATGGCTGCATGCGGCTGCCCACGACCCGTACCGGAGGTGTCGATGAGGAACGAACGGTCCGCCAGATCCGGCACGCGATTGATGCCGGTATCAATTATCTTGACACCGCACCGATATATCACCTCGGCAGGAGTGAACTGGTTCTTGCCAAAGCGCTTGAAGGCGATTACCGAAAGAAAGTCAGGATTGCGACCAAACTCCCCCACTGGGAGGTCTACGGGCGCGGGGATATGGAACGAATCCTCAATCGCCAGCTCTCAATCCTGAAGACCCGTCATATTGACTATTACCTCCTCCATAGTCTCGGGAGAGGCAGTTTTTTGAAGCTGCGCAACCTCGGCGTTCTCGATTTTCTGGATGATGCGAAGAAAGACGGCAGGATCCGGAATGCTGGTTTTTCGTTCCATGGCAACCTTTCGGCTTTTAAAGAGATCGTTGATGCTTATGACTGGCAGTTTTGCCAGATCCAGTACAATTACCTGGACGAGAAAAATCAGGCAGGGACAGAAGGCCTGGAATATGCTGCGGGAAAAGGGCTGGCTGTTATGATCATGGAGCCGTTACGGGGGGGTAACCTTGCCGGGCGGATACCGGAACAAGTTCGGGCGATATGGGATGCAGCGCCGGTGAAGAGAACCCCGGCCGAGTGGGGCCTTCGCTGGGTCTGGAACCATCCCGAAGTGACCGTTGTACTGTCAGGGATGAATGACGAATCTCATATTGATGAGAACATCCATACCGCAGGAGAAGGATTTGCAGAATCGCTCACTTCGGAAGAGATCGCACGCATCGACAAGGTCCGGGATATCTACCGGGACCTGATGAAGGTCGCCTGCACGGGGTGCGGGTATTGTATGCCCTGCCCCGCAGGAGTCGATATCCCCGGTTGCTTTGCCGACTATAATGCTGCCTCCCTCTTTCCCCATGACAGGGCAGGAAAGTTCCAGTATGTCGGCAGGCATGGTGGCCTCATGGGAGAACCGTCCTACGCCGGGCTTTGCAGGACGTGCGGAAAGTGCGCGAAGGCGTGTCCCCAGCACCTGCCGATTCCGGCGCTTATGAAAGCGGTCTCTGCGGAGATGGAGAGCATGATGTGGGCGGCCATTCCTGTTATGAAAGGAGCACTCTGGTGCATGAACAAGGCTGCCAGGATCCGGCGGGGATTCATGGGGGAGTGATCACGTGCAGAGCCGGCAGGATAAAAGAGAGGCGATCCTGGCTACAGCGCTCAGGCTTTTTGCGGACCGCGGGTTCGTTGGCACTCCGACTTCACTCATCTCGAAGGAGGCAGGAGTAGCTACCGGGACACTTTTCTTTTATTTCAAGACCAAGGAAGATCTCATCGATGACCTTTACAAGAGAATAAAAGCAGAGGCTGCTCAGGCCTTGTGCCGGGGCCTTAAGATGGAGAAAACCGGGAAGGGGAAGCTCCGGCGTCTCGGGAATAACGCGGTAACATGGGGGATGAGAAATCCTGAGAAAAAAAAATTCCTTGAGATGTTCGCCCATTCCCCCGTTGTTTCCGCGGGCGCACAGGAAGAGGGTATGTCCCACTTCATCTTCCTCAAGGATATTATTCACGACGGAATACAGGAAGGTGTAATCCGGGATATGGATCCAGCGCTCCTTTTCTGCATGATGGCAGCGGCCATTAACGGTCTCGTCTCGCGCGCTTCAGTGGTAAAAGATCCGATGGAACGCGACAGGATAATCGCAGAAGGTCTCGATTTTGTCTGGAACGGGATGAAAACATGACTCCGGGAATACAGCATGATGGAAGATGCTTTCAGAATGGCGGGCAATGTTCACGACACGCCGATGGAGGAGAATTGAAATGACAATCGTACTAGATGCACGGGATCTGTCCAAGTCCTTTGGGGATGTTACGGCAGTAGATACCGTCACGCTCTCGGTAAAAAAGGGTGCGCTTTTCGGGCTTCTCGGACCAAACGGATCCGGCAAGACCACGATGATTAAGATGTTGACCGGTCAGATCCGGCCGAGCAGAGGTTCGGCAACCGTGCTTGGATTCGATGTCACTCAAGACCCTGTCGGGGTCAGGACCCGGGTTGGCATCATCCCTGAGCAGGAGACTCCACCTTCCTTCCTTACTGCGATGGAATACCTCCATTTTGTTGCAGCAGTCCGAAAGATCCATGATATTGAATCCAAAGCTGACTGGTGGTTCGATTTTCTTGACTTTGCTGACAAGAAGAATGTGCTCTGTAAGGATCTCTCGCGGGGGACCCGGCAGAAGCTGATGTTCACCCAGGCCTTCATCCACGAGCCTGCGCTTGCGCTCATCGATGAGCCGCTCATCAACTTTGACCCGATCATGCAGGACCTGGTCAAGGAGTACCTTGTGGGCTACGTGAAGAAAGACAGGACGATCTTCATCTCGACTCACATTCTTGAGGTTGCAGAGGAGATCTGCTCTGATTTTGCCATCCTCCACAAAGGCCGCGTTCTCCACAACGGCCCGGTTGCGGATCTCACCGGAAGGAACGAACACCTTTCATCTTTTTTCCTCTCCCTCGTCCGGAAGGATCGCGATGCTTGAACTCTTTTACACCATGTTGAAGGAGGAATGGCGGGTTCATTCCACGATGTTCGGGAGCCTCTCGTTCGCCCTTTTCCCGGTAATGATCTTCGGGATTGCGTTCATGGGCGCTTTTCTTCTGCCACTGATGCGGTCCAACCTCCCGTCGGGCAACCTGACGATAATCATCCATGCAAGTTACCTCATGCTCGGGATCATGGTCGGGGGATTCGGGCTGCTTGGAAACGAGGTAATGAACCGAAGGTTCGGACAGGCGAGCCTGCTCGCCTACTCTGCGCGGAGCCTTCCGCTCTCTGAGCAGTTCATCTTTCTGAATTTTGTCGTCAAGGACACGGTTTATTACTTTTTTCTCTGGGTCTTCCCTTTCGCGTTCGGATACCTGCTTGCGGCACCGTTCACTGGTGTTTCCATCGGCAGTGCCCTCCTCCTGCTTCTTACATTGACGCTCGCGTTTCTCTTCGGTCTCTGTGCGATCTTCCTTCTTTCGACAGTTTATGCCCGGTCGAGAGCAGCTCTCTGGGTCATCCTTCTTGCATCTCTTGCCATTTTCGGTGGTTTTTCCGTGCTGACTGGAGCGAATCCCGTGCTTTTCTTCCCCCCTCTCCTGCTCAACAATAATTTTACCTGGGTGAATTTCCTTGTCTCCTGTCTCCTGCTTGTCCTCTTCTTTGGGACCTCGATTGTGCTCTTCAACCCGGAGTCTGTGGGATCGGAGAAGACTTACCGGAATTCCTTTGCCCCGCTCACGCTCCGAATATCGTTCCTCCCCAATCCCCCATTCGCTGCCAAGGACATGCTCGACCTGCAGCGCAGCGGGAGCCTCGTCGGGCAGACAATCTTTTCGTTTCTCCTCCCCCTCGCCGTTATCTGGTTCTTTCTTGCACTGCTGGAACCATACTTCCCGCCGCATGGTCTGTTCTTCATCTTTGCGATCACCGCGGGGGTTATCGCATCCACGATGTACACCTGGGTGACGATGTTCGATACCTTCGGGCCGTATGTCTGCCTTCCTGTAGCGGTCAGCACCCTGATCGGGAGCAAACTTACGACCTTTTCCGTCCTCCAGCTCATCCCGGCGGTCTTTGTCGGGAGTGTTGCCATCCTTGCAGGAGAGGTGGTGTATCTCGTCCCTGCCGTTGTCCTCTGTCTTGCCATCTCTTTCTATGCGGTTGCGGTCATGGCCTGGCTGTGCGGTCTCTCCCCAAATGTCCTTGTCTATGATGTCAGGGTGCTTGCCACGTATCTCGTCCTTACCGGGATTGTTCTGGTCGTTTTTACAGCGGCTTCCTTCGCAAATCCATTCTACGCACTGGGGTCGGTCATCCTCGCTCTGCCGGCCTGGATATTTATACGGAAAGCAAAGATCCGATGGGATGCAGTCGATCCCACCGGGTTTTAATCTCCATTTTTTCCTGGAGTCCGGTAACCAAGGGAAACATGCTCGCACTCCGGTCATGTTTTTCATTTTTACTTGGCCTGTTTCTCATACGCCACATTCAGGTTACCCTCGTTTGATCCATCGATGGGAGGATGGTTGCCTTCACCTGATATAAACTTATATGGGGTTTATGTAGGAGTAATTTTAGGTCCTTTTTTAATGGGTATTATTCGACGGAATATTGGCGGATTATCTCAAAAAGCTGACTTAATTTGTGTATCCGGGGCTGAAATGGCGACCTAATGCGAATCCGGCGATTTCATAAGTCTTTTATACCCCTTCATTTCCACTGGAACGCACGACATATATTCTTTAAAGGAGAGGCCTCTGATATCCCCGCTTCGCTTTTTGAAAGGGGTTTGTTGCCTGGGTAACGAGATGATAACGAGAATGATTTAAAAAAGGTTTGTTTGTTTCAGCTTGTTCCCTGTTTCAGGTGATGCTTGACAGGATCAATCAGGTACATCGTGGGGCGATCGAGAAGATTAGCAGCATTGATGCTCATATCAATCAGTTCCTGAAAGTTGAACGAGTCCCATTTACGGTCATCTCCTTCAAGCCAGAAGACAACGACTCCGTTTTCCATCTTTTTACTCCCGATAATCTGTGGCATGCAATTCATGTTCGTCATCGGGAACTCTTCAAGCTGATGGTTTCAACACTATTTTGTCATCCGGATCTGTTACACCTTTTCTCATTATAATGTTGATTCAGGGACCATTCTCACCCCAAAGGCAGAACGTTATCCTGCGATATAGGAAGCAAATGCCTGCGGCGCCAATGGTGGCCTCAATCCCGTGATATTCGATGCTGGTGTCGCCGCGGAAACACCGGAAAATGATGCGGCCGGAACACCTGAAGCCGCGTGTTCTTGCAACGGTCATATGGCGGTCACTTTCAGCACCCGGTTCTGAATTAATGAGATCCCACAGATAGTACATCCGGAATCCTTGCTGAGACCGGGAGGTGGTAGGATCCCACCCACTCCCCTGAGAAAAAACAGGCTTCTTGAAAAACCAGCGGGAGCGACACCTCGTTTTCCGGGTTTTTACATCAGTTCAGGCACGATACATGCCACTGGGGATGCGGATCTCGAACCGCGCACCTTTCCCCACTATTCCGTTTTCAACGATGGAGAATCCTGTAATTTCCAGAATCTCACGGACGAGGAAGAGCCCCAGGCCGGTATTTCTACCGAATCCCCGTTCGAATATTTTCTCCTTAACCCCGGGTGCAATGCCGCCCCCGTCATCTTCGCAGATCAGGGTAAGAAATGATCCACTATCCTTAGCCACAAACCGGATGAATGATATGTTTTTCCCGTGCCGGACCGCGTTATCCACGAGGTTATAGATCACTTTCTCAAAAAGTGGATCAGCACAGACCTCAATGTCCTCAATCCCCCGGGTTTCGATTTTTAGCTGTTGCGGGAGGATTTGCGAGCCGCAACGATCGATCAGAGCTTTTACTCCCTGCCATAATGGCGCATCCATGCCGAGGCTCTCATAGTCCCGGGTGAATTCGACCTGACGGTGGATCTGGGAGAGAAGTAATCCTTCTTTTTCCAGATGGGAGAGAAAAGCGGGGTCTGTCGCGGTCATCCGGGCAAGGTCGACAGAGCCGATCAACGCCGTCAGGGTATTTAGAATATCGTGGCGTGTTATCGATGAGAGGAGACTCAGCTTTCGGTTCGCCTGGCGCAGAGATTCTTCGATCCGGTATTTTTCCAGCGCAACCTCAATCGTGGTCTGAAGCGCGTTGTGGGTAACCGGTTTGATGAGGTACCCGTACAGCGAAGTGCCGATGGCCCTGTTGAAGGTGGCGTCATCGGAGTGGGCGGTCAGGTAGACCACCGGTGTATGGTATCGTTCATGAATGAGCCGTGCTGCCTCGATACCATCCATATCCCCCCAGAGCCGGATGTCGAGAAGGACAAGGGAGGGACGGAATTTCCCTGTCAGATCGATTGCATCCTGCCCCGTCGATGCCATGCCAGCGACGTGGTAACCAAGGTCGACGAGGGACTGCTCCAGCATCTTGGCCACGATAAAATCGTCTTCAACGATGAGGATCGTCGTCGTTTTCATGAAGTCACATGGTCCTTACAACGTCATGCATCCCGTTCGGCAAAAAGCATTTCTCCTTCCGAAAAAACCGTTCTGATCCCAACCAGCGGGAGTCTTCTGTGCGAAGACATCATTTTTAACATATACTTCCAACATTTCATCATAAGGGATCTTTCTGGTTGTGCTGTAAGAAGCATTCTGGAAGGACAGGAGATACGGTTTGGCGGGGAATTTCTGGGGGGAATTGACACTTTCCCGTGATATCAAGATCGCGATTATCGCGGTCACCCTAATCTTTGCATTCGGGGTTATCTTCATCGGCCTATTGAAGGACGTCATGATCATTACCCCCCTCATCTTTTACATACCCATCTTTGTTGCAGCCTACTGGTTTCCGAGAACGGCTGTCTATTTTGCAATGGCGATCGGCGGTATCAACATCGCCATAGTGTACCTTTACAGTTACCCGTCAACACTCGGCCTTACCTATACAACCGCGACTGCCAGTTTTTACGTCCTTGTCGCTATCACGCTGATTATCGCAACCCTTTCGCAGAATCTGATTGCCCAGGAAGTCAAATACCGTGGTATCTTTAATCATTCCGAATCCGGAATTTTCATCATCAGCCCTGGACGCGATGGCGGTAAAATCGTGGAGATCAACACCCGCGGGCTCGCCATGATCAGCGGTAAAGCCGAAGACCTGAAAGGAACACCTATCTCCTCCCTTCTCCCGGAGATCGGTTCGTCAACAGAGTTTGCAGACCTGCTCCGCAAGGGTCAGCGGATCCGGAACATTGAGTCAGTCCTTCAGAAAAAAGACGAGAGCCGGATGCCGGTACTCATCTCGGGTTCCCCGGTCCCTGACGGGAAGATCGTTCTGAATATTACCGATATCAGTGACCGGAAACTGGCAGAGGATAATCTTCAGCGTTCGGTCAAAGAGAAGGAAATCTTACTGCGCGAGGTTCACCACCGGGTCAAGAATAATATGCAGGTGATCTCCGGACTTATCGAATTACAGGCAGTCCAGATCCAGGATCCGGAGATCCGTCGGCTTTTTTTTGAAAGCCAGAACAGGATCCGGACCATGGCGCTCATCCATGAGATTCTGTATCGGTCGAATGATTATGCACACATCAATTTCTCCAAATATCTCAACGAACTGATAACCTACCTCCTTGAATCCTATGGCAGGAACCGGGAGGATATCGTGATCGAAACCCGTCTCGGTGTAACCTACCTGAGCCTTGATCTCGCCATTCCCTGCGGGCTCATGGCCAATGAACTGATCTCCAATGCATTGAAACATGCGTTCCCGAATGGGAGAAAAGGGCATATCATGATCACCCTCTCCCAGAGCACCGGGCCAAAAAAAGAGTACCGGTTGTCGGTTTCTGATGACGGAATCGGGTTCCCTCCCACCCTTGACCTGAAAAAAGCGTCAACATTCGGGCTGCAGGTAATCAACGGAATTGCTACCCACCAGATGAGAGGTACTGTTGAAGTCGTACGCCAGCCCGGGACAACTGTCGTTATCCAGTTTCCCGATCTGCCGGTAGCCGGCAGGTAAGGTGTTCTTTCTTCTTTTTTAATCGAATCAGGGCAGGTAGAGGTGTGCCAGTTCGAAACACCGGTCCGCCTCTTCCGATTTCCCCGCCTTCCGAAGAAGGACTCCCTTCGCCATCAGGACCTGATGGTTCCGGGGGTGCAAGCTCAACACGCGGTCATAGGCATCCAGCGCCGCCTCTGTATTCCCAATCTTTGCCAGCGCGGTCCCTTTCCCGTACCATGCCTGGTAATTGGTAGAGCTGAGCCCGATTGCACGGTCGTACGCGGTGATGGCATCCTCATACTTGCGCAGGAACATCAGCGTGTTCCCCCGATCATTCCACTCATCAGCGGATCCCGGAACTATCTCCGCTTCCGGTTTCTTTATCGTGTTCTCTCCAGGGATACCCGATACAGGCTTTGACTCCATCGCACTTGCCGGCAATGTGGGACTGATGCGGCTTACCGGTTTTCTAGCATCCGAATAGATAACGATAGCAGCACCGGTTATCGCTCCCTTTTCGTCACGCACTGGGGAGGCAATTGTCTCCGCAATTGGCGCCTGAGCCCCGGTCTTCGAGATAATGATCGATCCGTCCGGAACTGTCGTAATCATTCCTTCTTTCAGAACCGGTTCAATCATGATTGTTCCTTTCCTTCCGCTTGCAGGATCGGTGAAAAGGAGGATACGCTGGATGGGTTGTCCGGAAGCTGTGTCCGCTGCCCACCCCGTCAGCTTTTCAGCAATCGGGCTCATCAGCGTCACTTTCCCGGAACTATCGACCGCGATGAGGCCTTCGGACAGGGACTGAAGGGCACCTTCAAGCCAGTGGTATTTCGATTCTTTGCGCTCTTCCTTGCGGTACTTGTTCAGCGCTACCTCAATTGTTGTTGCAAGGGTATTTGTCTGGAACGGTTTGATGATGTAACCGTACGGGGCGGTTTCAAGTGCACGGGAGAATGTCTTCTGATCGGAAAAAGCCGTCAGAAATACAACCGGGATACTCCGCTGGGACTGGATGCGTTCTGCTGCAGTAATGCCATCCATATCCCCCTGAAGATTGATATCCATTAGCACGAGATCCGGCTGTTCCTGACGGACAGCTTCGATAGCTTCCGGACCTGAGCTGACCATTCCCGCAATCCGGTATCCGATCTCGATCAGGCTTTTTTCAATGACTTTCGCAACGATAAAATCGTCTTCAACAATCAGAATCGAAGTCTTACCCACGGTACTCCCTTACCTTTCTGATTGCCGTGAGATTTCTTAAAGGTAATCGGTTAAACTCTGAATTGGATTTGGTTTTTCTCCATAAAACCCGGAGAATCCGATCAATATATACTGCATGCATGTTCATTGGAGAACTGAGGGGCCGGTTCTGGAACGTCTCTCCCGTTCCTGCCGGATCCGGGTGATATTTGATGAGGTACAATGTTCTTATTGTCTGCGCTGTCATTTTTTTCCTGCTCTGCTCCAGTGCGCCGGTTTCCGCAGCAGTCCTTGAAATGACCTATAGGGGCCAGGTATCTACAATGATCCCTGCCAAGGATACCCTGAGTATAAAGACGCCTGAACAATACGGATGCGATTATCCTCCGAATGGAGATCCGGTATGCAATTGGACACCTCTCAATAAATATTCCCTGACTGCAACGGTGCCGGATCCTGCAACATACACGGTATTCTCCGGGGCGGAATCTGTCATAGCAACCAACATGGGCGGCGATGGCGGGAAATGGATCACTCTTGCGAAGGTCTATGGCTCCCGGGATACGGAGCAGCTGGTGACAGATGTTGTCGGAGACCCCGGAACACTTGTTCTCCCGCTGATTGGGGATTACAGCGTTGAAACTGCAATGATACCCGAATGCAATGCATGCAGCGGGACAGTCTGCGATGCAGCAAAAACTATCGTTACGGTGAGAAGTGCCGGCAAGATGGTTCAGGAAGAGACAATTACTCCGGGGGAATCGTTTACTTACAACGGGAGAAACGATGGTTCAGCGGTCATGGTCCGGTTTATTTCAGGTGAGGCAGCGGCTCAATCCTGCCCAGGAAAAACCGGTATGACCGGTCCCCAGCCGCGATCTGTCTTTGTTATCAAGGTCACTCCACCTGCAGGATACAGGCAGGTGAATATCAGGACCGCAACAACAACCCGTCCGGATGAAATGTTAAAAACAATAACCGTATCCGGTTCCGCACCTGTTGTTTCCGGGACAGTCACGCAGGCCGCCGCTTCGTCACTGCAGACTCCTGAAACGCCTCTTTCCGGATATCTCGTACCGGTTTCGCTCCTGTGTGCCGTATTTGTGATACTGAGGCGCCGCTGATGCCGGTCAGAGCGTGGATCACTCGTCGCAGGAGGGGAGGTATCCGATGGTGAACGTTGGGGTCCATGTCTCAATTGCAGGATCGCTTGACCTCGCTGTTGATCGCGCACGGGAGAAAGGATGTGATGTTTTCCAGTTGTTCTCGCGGAATCCCCGTGGCTGGAATTTCCGGCCTCTTCCTGAAACCGTTTGTTCGGCATTTCAGGAAAAGATCCGCGCGTCCGCGCTGGTACCGGTTGATCATATGCCCTATCTCCCGAATCTTGCATCCCCCAGGAAAGATATCTATGAAAAATCAGTTGCTACACTCTCCGCAGAACTGGAGCGATGCAGGCAGCTGGGTATCCCGTACCTTGTGACACATCTGGGGCATCACCTTGGCGATGGTATTGCAGGGGGCAGAAAACGGGTGATCGCAGCGATCAACACTGCTCTCCTTGCAACGAAGGAGAGCGATGTTGTCCTTCTTCTGGAGAATACCGCCGGTGAAAAGAACAGCATCGGCAGCAGTATCGAACACATCCGTTCCATTTACGAAGGGCTTGACGATAAGGAGCGGATAGGGTTATGCTTTGATACCTGTCACGCCTTCGCGGCAGGATATGATCTCCGTTCAGAATCCGGAATTGGAGATACTCTGCATCAGCTTGATGAAGCGATCGGAATTTCCAAGATCCGTCTCGTTCACCTGAACGACGCAAAAGGCGAACTGGGAAGCGGACTCGACCGCCACGAACACATCGGGATGGGAACGATTGGCAGAGCGGGGTTCTCGAGGATCCTCCACCGTCGTGAAATACGAGATCTCCCCCTTGTCTGCGAAACACCGGTCGATGAGAGGCGTAACGATGTGGACAATATCCGCGCCGTCAGGGAACTGGCGGAATAGCCGCACCGTCAGAGAACTCAATCTTCTCAATTCGATGCAATTCGTCCGCTTCCCGAAAAAATCTGGTCTCCACGTATTTTCAATTCAGCCGGGGTTCCCCGCATGCGCATGTTTATTGGAGATCCGCTTGCATTATTTCCATAAATCTGCTCGACCCGTGAATACGGATGGCAAACCTGCATGATCTCTGTGCTCTCTGTCGATGGTGAACCAGAACTCCTCGCGGCATGCAGGGCGTTTCTTGAGAAGAGCGGGGATATCCGGGTCACAACTGCAGGATCCGGATTGGAAGGCCTGCAACGGCTTGCGGAACGATCATTTGACGTCGTCGTTTATGATTACACGATGGATGGGATAGACGGGATCGGACTGCTCTTAAAAGTCCGCCAACGGCATCCGCAGATTCCCATCATCCTCTTTGCCGGGGGGGGATCCGAGGAGACGGCAACCCGTGTGTTCAACAAGGGAATGGATTATTATATCCGGAAGGGTGGCGATCCGATTTTACAGTTCGGCAACCTCGAAAAACAGATCCGTGAGGCTGCTCGACACAACATCGATAGGAACCACGCGTCCCTTCCGGATTACCGTGAGCTCCTCAAAGCCCGGCGCTCGCTTGAGGAGCTGCAGGCGGCTTATCAAGAGCTCCACGCCACCGATTCGGCTTTACGGGAGAATTTCCGGTCACTGACGACAGAACAGGCGGTTCTGAAAGATGCCGGGGGGAAATACCGGTTTTTATTTGAATCGGGTCCCGACGCGGTTCTCCTCATTGATGACAATTCGGGAACGATCATTGATGCAAATGTTGCGACCACCCTCCTCTATGGATACTCAAGGGAAGAGATCCTGGGAAAGAACCTTCAGGACCTTCTGGCGGAACCCGGACAATCCGCAGGAAACAACTGGTCGGACTCAGATCGATCCGAATTCTTATTCTTGCAGAACCAGAAACGGAAAGGCGGGGCGGTCTTTCCGGCAGAGGTGGCCCTCCGGAAGGGGATCTGGAATGGGCGATCGGCTTGTATTATAGCGGTGCGGGATAATACCTGCCGCTGTCAGGACGGCAATTCTCGGGAAGATCACATTGAACGGGCGGTACGGTACCAGAAGGCACTCGTCCAGCTCGCGACAGAAGACGCACCGACACTCCGGATTTCTCTCCAACGGATAACGGAAACCGGAGCGGTTTTTCTCTCAGCTGACCGCGTCGGAATCTGGTTTTTATCAAGGGACGGGCAGTCGCTCATCTGCAGCGATCTGTATGTCAGGAACTCCGGGATGCATTCCCGCGAAGAGGCGTTTTCTTGGAGGGACCATCGTCTCTTTATCTCGCTGCTGCAGGAAAAGCGTGCAATTTTTGTCCCGGATGCATTGCATGACGACTGTACGCGTGAATTAGCCGCACCCTATCTTGGCTCGCGGGATATCGTTTCACTCCTTGATATCCCGATCCGGTCGGGTAAAACTGTCGTGGGGATGATCAGTTTTGAGCAGGTAGGCACGATACGGAACTGGGAGATCGAGGATCAGGACTTCGCGATTGCCCTCGCGGATTATACCGCGATCGTCCTCGAACAGGCACGCAGGCGCCTCGCAGAGAAGGACTTCCGGAGGAGCGAACGGAAGTATCATGAAGTCGTTGAAAGGGCAAATGACGGGATAGTTATCATCCAGGATGGTCATCTGAAATTTGTCAATCCCCGGGCTGCCGGAATTATCGGTTATATCCCGGAAGAACTGCTGGAATCACCTTTCAGCGATTACATCGCTCATGCGGAACGCGGCACGGTTCTTGAACGTTACCGGCAAAGAATAACCGGCGCACGGATCCCCTCGATCTATAACACCGTTCTTGTGAGAAAGGACGGCACTCCCGTCGAGGTTGAGGTTAACGCCGGGGTGATGGAACTGGACGGGAAACTGTCCGATCTGGTCTTTATACGGGATATCACCGACAGGAAACGTTCCGAGCAGGCTCTCCTGCTTGCGAACCAGAAACTTAACCTGCTCTCCAGCATTACCCGGCATGATATCCTGAACAAACTTACGGTGGTAATCGGGTATCTCGAGCTGACAAAGATGGCTCATGACCGGGAAGAGCTGGACGCTTTTATAAAAAAGATGGACGATACCCTGCGGATAGTGGAAGATCAGGTCCAGTTCACGCGGGATTATCAGGATTTGGGGGTAAAGGAACCGGAGTGGCAGGATATCTCCTCAACATTCGATGCCGCAGTATCCCAGCTGGACCCCGGGAATGTCAGGATCATAAACAGAGCAGGGGGTCTGTCCTTGTATTCCGACCCTCTTCTCGGGAAAGTCCTGTATAACATCGTTGATAATGCTCTGAAGTACGGCGAAACCCTGACAGAGATCATGATTTCCTACAGGATTGAAGACGATAAGGTCGTGCTCCGTCTCGAGGATAATGGCGTTGGCATCCCGGTAAAGGATAAGGCGAGGATCTTTGAGAAAGGATTCGGCCACAACACCGGGCTCGGATTATTTCTCGCAAAAGAGATCCTCAGCCTGACCGGAATCGAGATTATGGAGACGGGTTTTCCGTCAAAAGGGGCGCGGTTTGAGATCCACGTGCCCGCAGGAAGATTTAAAATCGGCAAATAAACCCGGATAGAATATAAAAGTATCGCGTTTCTGGTCCTTTCAGAGTTTCGGCAGAGTTTTGTCGATGATCTCGTGCAGCTCTGCAAATTCCCGCTCGGGATCCCCCTGGCGTGCAATATAATGGTCAGCACCACTGTCAAGAGCTCTGCGGATTCCCGCACCGAGGTCATGGCCTGAATAGATGATTATCAAGCACGAGCAGTTTCTGTTGCGGAGCTCCCGCACAAGGGTCGCCCCATCCTTTCCTGGCATATGCAGATCAGAGACGATGACGTCGTATTGCTGCTGATCAGTTTTCTTCAGGCCTTCGTCTGCCGATCTGCAGGTGTCTACCGTAAACCGGCCATCATCCTTCAGTTCGAGACTCATTATCTCAAGGATGTCAGGATCATCGTCAACAAGAAGGATCCGGGGCATGGTAACCATCACGAATGATCGTACCTGCATGGGGATTGCAGGGGATGCTCTATATATCTTTTTTGTTAAACTCATTTTAATATTTGGATGAAAAAGAGGCTTTGGAACAGGTGACCTTATGCAGGAATCCGGTGATCCTGTTCCGGCACGAAAATCTCAAATCGTGCACCCTTCCCGTACTCACCGGTTTCCTGCAGGCTTATCCCGGTCACGGATAGAATTTCCTTTGCGATGAAAAGTCCGGCCTGCCGGGCATCTCCCGCCGGTAGATCGAATATGGTATCCTTGTCCTCCGGACGGATTCCGATACCATTATCCTCAACCGTTACAATCAGACCACGGTCTTTCAACTGGGTACGGATGGTGATTTCCTTCACCTTTTTTCCGTACCGGAGAGTATTTTCGACAATTCGATCAAAGACCCGTTCAAGATGGATGTCGGCAAATACCTCGATATCCGGGATATCGGCAGATAACCGGACATCTTCCTGGCCGCTGTTCCGTGCAACGGAGTTGCTGACTACCTCGCGCAGGTTCTGCCATGATGGCGGTTCCGACCCGAGATCTTTAAAGTCCCGCGTGAGCATCATCTCGTTCCGGATCTCCTTTGCCGCTCTTTCCTGCCGTTCGAGGTATTCGATGATGGCAGGATCCTTGTTCTCTTTCTTGGTCCGGCCGAGGTACCCGAGGAGAACGGTCAGTTTGTTCTGAATATCGTGGCGGGTAACACTGGTGAGGAGGTTGAGTTTTTTGTTTGCCTGCTGCAATGCCTGCTCCATCCGGGCGCGTTCCGAGATATCACGCGAGAAACAGCAGGCAAATTCTGTATTCTGATATTTGAGGTATCTGATCGCCACCTCCACCGGAATCTGGGTCCCGTCTTTCCGAACCTGGCTTGTGTTACTGGTCGTCGAACCCTCTTTTTTCAACTGGTCCCATACCCCATCCCATCTTCCCGTGGTGAAGAAGGGAAAGAGATCCGAGAAAAGAGCGTCACGGAGTTCATCCGCGGCATATCCCGTGACCTCAGAAGCACGTTTGTTCGCGTACTGGATCCGGGCATTATGGTTCACCCAGAAGACCATATCGGCAGCATTGTCCATGGCAAACTGGGTGGCAAGGAGCTGTTGTTCGACCTTCTCCCGCGCCGCGATCTCGGTATACAGCTGCCGGTTGATATCCCGCAATTCTTCTGTCTGGCTTGCGATCGTCTCCTGCAGGGTTTCCTGTGCCTTCTGGACTTTCTGCTGGGAGAAAACCAGATCGGTGATATCCATACCACAGGACTGATATCCGGTCAGTTCGCCCCGGTCGCCGTATATCGCCCTGTCTTTCCATCGCTGGTATCTGACTTCACCGTTTGCCATTACCGCGCGGTATTCTATCATACCGACAGGGTATTCCGGTGAGAGTTTTCCCAGGTGGATACGTATCCTGTCTGCATCATCCGGCGATACGAGGGGTTTGAACTGCCTGCCCATAAGATCCTCCTTTGATTTGCCGACTGCTCTGCAGTAGGTCTCGTTGGCAAACCGTATGGTTCCGTCAAAGGAGTACCGAAGGACATATTCCATCTGGTCGTCAAGCATCCCGAGTATGTCGGCAAATGCAGCGTCAGTCTCACCGCCGACGGGTTGGGAGGCGCGCTCATCGATGATAATGGCAAGCCCCGGCTTGCCGCTCTCAAAAACGACAGGTTCGAAAAGCAATGTCGCCATGCGTGCCTTACCGGTAGCATGGGTTATCTTACCCTGTACACGTTGTCCGGACCCCCTGAGCGCGGATTTTATAATCTGCTGGATGCTCCCTCCTTCCATGACCTGGACGGGAAGGGTATCGAACGGCTGGCGGAGGATCCGGTCGCTGGTAGTCCCAAGGATATCGGTAAATGCCCTGTTGGTATCGGTGATGTGCGAATCCTTATCGAGGATCAGGAATGGGCGGGTACAGACCTGTTTGACAGAAAGGGCCGGCATACGGGCTGACAGGTAGTAGACCTTTGAAGTACCCATTTTCCGGCCATCGACTGCCCCCTGGATCTGGAGGATATCCATGTATTTGGCTACGGAGTTACGGTTGACTTTGAGCTGCGCCGCAATCTCTGTAATACTCATGCCATGCGGATGTTCGGCGAGCAACTCCTTGATCTTCGCAATTTCATCCCTGTATTCGTCCATGTCAGCCTCTTATTCATCGTTTCCATCCATTTATTATAAAAGATTCCACTTTGCATTGCCTATCGGCCGTGCAGATAAATCTATTTATATAATGATAATTTCACAGTCCATAACTGCCAGTGATGGGAGCAAAGCGAATCTGGCAAGCAGCTTCGCATTCTCCGAGGAGAGGTATGCGATGCAGATGGGGGAGAAACAGGGTGACACGACCTTCCTTTGACACGGGCGCTGACGGGAGTACTGCCGGCGAAAGTGGTGGGATTAACCAGCACGACTGCGGCGCAGCGGGCCGGTCTTCTCTACCGGTGGTGCAGCAATGCATCACCTATCAAAGACGGGGGCGTTCTCACGAGGGGTGTGAAACAGGATGAGTTTTATCGATGACATGAAACTTGGGAAGAAGTTACTGGGGGGATTCCTGATCATTGTGGTAATCCTCGCCATTGTATCGTATTACGGATATTCGACTTCGAATAGTGCAGCAGAGTCAGCGGATGATATCTATAGTGAACATCTTATGAAGATCCAGTATCTGGGGGATGTTCAGGCGGATTTCCAGCAGATGAGGGCTGAAGTATACAGGTACATATACGTCCCCTCAGCAAGGAGTTCTCTTGATGTTACTATTGCAGACCTTCAGTCCAACGTTAAGAAGAATATGGATGCGTTCCGGGCAAAGGAGCTCTCCGCACGGGAGAAAACCGCGCTTGCGACATTCGATACGAACTATGCCGAGTTCCTGAGACAGTATGCCCTCACGACCGCTGCGGCTAAAGCAAATGATGAAGCAACAGTCAATGCCAATCTTGCAGCAGGATCTCCGTTAATCAATGCACGGACCGCAACAGTTGCTGCTTATAAAGAACTTATCACAATCAATACCGAAGAAGCGAAGGCTGCAGCCGATCAGGCAAAGGAAGACTCAGGGAAAGCAGCAATCTATCTTGCTATCCTCACGATCGTCGGTATCGTCATATCGATCGGTATTGCTCTGTACCTGACAAAAAGCATCACCGGACCGATCGATCAGGTTGCAAAGAACCTGAAAGAGCTCAGCAACGGGCACCTGAACAACAGGCTCAAACTGAACCGGAAGGACGAGATCGGCGAGATGGCGGATGTCATGGACGGTTTCTCTGACGATCTCCAGAACCAGGTAGTCGGAGCGATGAAGAAGATCGCAGCCGGTGACCTGACCGCGAACGTTAAGGCAAAGGATGGCCAGGACGAGATCGGGCCGGCACTTATCCAGATGACTGACGCGATCAACCGACTCAATGCCGATGCCAAGCACCTTGCAGATGCTGCGACCCGGGGCGAGCTCAGCACCCGTGCGGATGCAACGAAGCACCAGGGGGAGTACCGGAAGATCATCGAAGGCATCAATAACACGCTCACCTTCATCGTCGGGCCGGTCAACGAAGCTATGCGGGTTGCCAACCAGTACGCCAAGCAGGACTTCACCGCGAGGTTCAGTAAGGATCTCAAAGTTGCCGGAGACATGATAAAGTTCAGGGACGCCCTCGATAACGTCGGCGAATCCGTCTCAAAGGCAGTCCAGCAGGTCAACCGGCAGACGTCGGATCTCTCGGCTGCTGCGGAAGAGGCGGCAGCAAGCCTCAACGAGATCTCGACCGGTGCCAACCAGATCGCCACCGGGACCCAGAAGGTCAATGAGAACGCCGAGAAGTCCTCGCAGGGCATCGCCCAGGTTCTCAAGGCAATGGAGGACATGAGCGCTGCCGTCGAGGAAGTCACCTCCAGCATGGAGAACGTCTCCAACCAGTCGAAGCAGGCGAACGAATCTTCCAAGACCGGCGCAGTGCTTGCCCAGAACGTTGAGCAGAGCATGTCGGATATCTCTGCTTCCACCGAGACAGTCTTCGAGATTGTTAAAGAGATCGAGAAGCAGATGGCTGACATCACGAAGATCGTCGTGCTCATCCGCGACCTCGCCAACCAGACGAACCTGCTTGCGCTGAACGCGGCGATTGAAGCCGCACGGGCCGGAGATGCCGGGCGGGGATTCGCCGTTGTTGCATCCGAAGTCAAATCCCTTGCCGAGGAGTCCCGGTCCAGTGCCGAGAAGATCGAGCAGATGATCACGGAACTGAATAAGGCGACCAAGAACGCCGGTACAGCGACCGAGAGCTCCAAGGAACTCGTCGTCAAAGGCGCCCAGATGTCCCACGAAGCCCTCGATGCATTCAACAGGATCAAGGATGCAGCCGAGAAGGTTGCAAGCGCCGCATCCGAGGTTGCAGCTGCTGCAGAAGAGCAGGCGGCGACGACCGAAGAGATCACGGCAAGCATCCACGAGGTCCGCTCCCAGGTAGAGAGCACCAGCAAGGAGGCAAGCAACTCCGCTGCCGCAACGGAGGAAGCGACCGCGTCCATCAACGAGATCAACAAGGTTGTCGACAACCTCAACAAGATTGTCGAAAACGTCTCCAAAGAGATGGCAAAGTTCACGGTCTGAAGGCGGGTGGTGCAGATGTCCGTAAAACCAGCGACCGAGAACACCCAGAATCCTGCGAAATCATCCGGTGAGGGGAGCGGCAAGGCTGCCCAGAAAGATATCCAGGTTGTCGAGTTCATCCTGGGAAAAGAGCACTTTGCCATCGACCTCTTCGATGTCAAGGAGGTTGTGGAGTACACCACCATCACCAAACTCCCCAACACCCCCCCCTATGTCAAGGGGATCATCGACCTGCGCGGGGAGATCACGACGATCGTCGATCTCAAGCAACGCCTGAATATCAACGACGCGAGCGGGACGGATATTGAGGCATCCCGGATCATCGTGCTTGACGAAAAGATCACCCATTCCAAGATGGGGATCCTTGTCGATGACGTTTCATCGGTCTCGACATTCGAGATGAGCCAGGTCGATACCGCATCGGAATCGGTCGACCAGGACGACACCTCGATCCTGGGGATTATCAAGAAGAAGGTGAATATCAAGGACAAGGAGGTCAATGAACTCATCATCTGGATCGATATCAAACCACTCGTGAAAGACATCAAGATGTAATTTTATCATTTTTTTCTCGATCCAGGATACTGGGAGATACTCTATGTTTGAAAAACTGCACGGAAGATTCAACAACCTGAAAATCGGCACCAAGATCCTCATCATCTGCATCGTCCTTGTAAGTGTCCCGACCCTGATTCTCGGGAGCGTGGCATACCTTACTGCAAGCGAAGCTCTCAACGACCAGCTCGATGTGACCCTGTCGACACAGGTCAACGATATACGGTCAATGGCCTCGAATTCCTACGACTTATCAAAGGACCGGCTCGACGGTGACTTAAACCTCTTAAGGAACAGGTTCGCCGCATATGGACCACCATCGGTTACCGGGGGGAAGATTGCATATGGGAACCATGTGGTCAATGGTAACTTTGCTGTTGTCGATTCCATTGAATCGGATATGGGCAGCAAGGCGACGGTCTTCCAGAAAGTCGGGGACAAGGCTATCCGTGTCTCGACCAATGTCATCGGCACTGACGGGAAACGTGCGATCGGTACCGAAGTGTCCAATGTTGTTTACAATGCCGTGATTACGAACGGACAGACCTATTACGGCACCGCGGATGTTGTCGGGAAGAAATACGCAGTCGTCTACGAACCGATAAAGAATCCCGCAGGTGAGATCATCGGTCTTCTTTTTGTCGGTGTTCCGGAGGACGAAGTGTATGGTCCGCTCAAGGCGGAGATCCTGGATACGAAGATCGGGAAGAGCGGGTATCTCTATGTCTTCAACAGTAAAGGAATAATCCTCGTTCATCCGACCCTGGAAACGGGAGCCGACGTTACGAACCTTGATTTTGTCAGCACCATGATAAAAAACAAGGAAAATGCCAAGGCCGGAAGCCAGCGTCTAAGCTATATCTATAATGGGCAGAATACCGTTGCCTATTATATTTACTACGAACCCCTTGACTGGTTCATTACATCACGGGTCGATCCTGCTGACTTCAGCGGACCAGTTGACAGCCTGAGAAATGCAATCATTATCATCCTTGTCCTCAGCATCGCTGCCGGTTCCGCTATCTCGATCCTGTTTGGCAGGTCGATTGCCCGCAGGATGAACGGACTCGTTGGTATCGGCAAGAACGTGAGTACCGGTGACCTGACCGGTGCAGAGCACGTACTGGAGACGGTCACCGGTTTAAAGGATTCGAAGGACGAAATCGGCGGCGTAGCTTTGGCATTTGGCGATGTTGTGAAAACGCTCCGGGAGTTTAATGCCGAGATGAATGGTGTCAGTGCAGCAGCGGTTGAAGGACGGCTTACATTCAGGGGGAATGAAGGGAAGTTCAAAGGCGATTATGCGTTGATGATCCAGGGCATTAACGAGACGATCAACGCAGTTGTAGGGCATCTGGATAACATCCCTGTTCCGGCGTTCATCATTGACAAGGATTTTACCATCCTCTATGTAAATAATGCCGCTTCCATCATGGCCGGAAAGAAGAGCAACCAGCTCACCGACACCAAATGTTACGACCAGTTCAGGACACAGCATTGCCGGACCGGGGATTGCGCATCCGGCAGGTGTATGAGATCCGGATCATCGATAACCGCTGAAACACAGGCGCAACCGAATGACCGTACTTACGATATCGCGTATACCGGCGTTCCGCTCAAAGACCTGAACGGAAATGTTATCGGTTCGATGGAGTTCTTCTCCGACCTGACCGAGATCCGGGAGGCAGGCCGGAAGGCGCAGAAGAAGGTAGCCGAGGCCCTCTCTTTCATCTCGGACCAGCTGACATCCGTTTCCAGCGGCACGGAAAAAGCAATGGCGAGTGTTGAGGAAGTGTCTTCCGGTGCCGCGCAGGTTGCACGGAATACCGGGTCAGTCAGCACAAACACCGAAAAGGCAGCGCAGGGCGTCCAGCAGGTGTTAAAGGCCATGGAAGACATGAGCGCTTCAGTAGAGGAGGTCACTTCCAGCATGGAGAATGTCTCCGGCCAGGCCCGCCAGGCAAATGAAGCTTCGCAGAAAGGTGCCGGACTTGCTGAAGGTGTGGAGAAAGGGATGGAAGAGATCTCGATCTCGACGGGATCGGTATATGACATCGTGAAAGAGATCGAGAAACAGATGGCGGATATCACGAACATCGTCGTCCTTATCCGGGACCTTGCCAGCCAGACGAACCTTCTCGCGCTGAATGCTGCAATCGAAGCTGCACGGGCCGGGGACGCGGGGCGGGGCTTTGCTGTCGTGGCATCTGAAGTCAAATCCCTTGCCGAGGAATCCCGGGCAAGTGCCGAGAAGATCGAGCAGATGATTGCCGATCTCAACCTTGCTACAAAGAATGCTGCATCAGCGACGGAAAGCTCCAAGGACCAGGTGGAGAAGGGGGCAAAAATGTCCCGGGAAGCGCTTGATGCATTCCGGAAGATCCGGGAGGCCGCAGAGAAGGTATCCGCAGCGGCATCCGAAGTTGCTGCTGCGGCTGAGGAGCAGGCTGCGACAACCGAGGAGATCACGGCAAGTATCCACCAGGTCGACACCCTGATCGGGGACACCGCAAAAGAGGCAACCGATGCTGCGGCGGCCAGTGAAGAATCGTCTGCAGCAATCGACCAGATTACAAAAATCGTCGCTGAGGTCAATGAGACCATTGAAGGTGTGAAAAAGGAGATCCGCGACTTCAAGTACTGATGACGACCGGGGGATCATTCCTCCGGTTGTATCAGCCGGTTCACACCTGAATTCCGTGACGACCTGTAGGATTGATCAGCCCTCTTTTTTCTTAATAGCGATGTTTTCAAAAACCGTTCTTTCTTGTTCGTAATAGGAAGCAGCAAACGTCCGGGCAGTGACAGATCCTGCAGCCAGTTCAAGTCCTTTGGTAATCGCGAGGCACCGGGCTCCTTTCACGCCTTTAACATTCACGCTGATCGTTCCATCTTTTGGTATGATAATTTCCAGTTCTTCCATCTCCATGATTCAGATTCTCCATATTTTTTATGTTAATTTCGCACAGGAATGGTTCGTAAGAATCATCCCTCCGGTCATGACATCGCGGGCGTTGAGAAGAAGGAAACCCTGCGAATCGATCCTGAATGCCAGCTCAAACCGGACCTCCCCTTTTTTACCGGGAGGAGTTGCTGCAAGGATCGTAGGTGTCCGTTCATTGATACAGGTCGCCCTTGTTGCCTGGTGTTCTATGCTCAGTTCGATACAACGGGTCTTGCCCCCGGAATCAGTAACGAGCTCGATCGCCTGGGACTTCGCATCATCCGGCACATCCCCGAATGTGTACAGGGCAATTCCCAGGTAGACCTGCCCGTCATACGCTGCACTGATCAGGATGCGGGCAGTGTCCTGTAGTGTCGGGTACCGGGTGCCCCTCCGCGCAATATAGCGGTACTCGTGGCCTGATGTATCGGCATTCCAGTAACGGAGGGCATAATCGCGTCTGAGCGACCGGTTGTCAGATGCGCCCGGGTGATGCCGGGAAGCACCCGCAGCGATAACCGAACAGGGGGAATCGTTCCTGACCTTCCCGGTACCGAACCTGGATTCGACCGCTGCCTGGACGGAAGGGATGGTGCTTCCGGATCCGGTCATCAGGATATACCGGATCCTCGGAAGATCGTACCCCTTTACCTGAGCAAGATCGCAGGCACGCGTTATCGTACTATCAAGGATTCCGAAGAGATCCTGCTTGCGGAGAATCGCATCGAGATCTGCCCGGGAAAGGGGGGACTCGGATATTTTTCCATTATTCTTATCCTTGACCTGAAGCACGATGGTATCACGGACTAAGAGATCTTCCAGCGCACGGTTACATGCATCAAGGAGCCCGTCAGGATAGGTCCGGGTCTGAGGACGCCATCCGTTCGGACATCGCGCCAGTACGTCATCAGCTATCCACCGGGCGACTGACTGCGTACCGGTATCAGATGATGCATGAGCGACAACCAGATCGGATCGGGTCCCTCCCTGCGACGGTTGTTGAAGCCGCGCAACCGTTACTTCAATATTTTCGCTCCCAAAGTCGATCACCATCAGACCCTGATCCGTTTCCTGGGCAACATCGTATCCCCTTGCCGCTGCAGTAAGCTCATCGGTAAACGAGTATTCCGGTATCCGGGCTTCTGCAACGACCGAGGCAAGCCATTCGCGATAATGGCCGGGAGCGCTATGAGGCAGGGAAAAGACCACTTCATGGACGTCCTCACCGCGTTCTGCCACTTTCCCTATCAGGGATACAAGGAGATCCCGTCCCAGATCCTTGTATGTCATGGCGTAGCTGCCTGAACGCACTGCTACCGGGCTGTTGATCAGGATGTAATGTCGGATATGCCGTGCCGTCGATACGGATTGCGTAAGACCTTTCTCCACCACCTCCTGTCCCCGGATCCGGGAACCATCTTCCATCATGTGGACAAGGTTTGGTTCAGAAAGTACCGGCAGAACCTTCTCTTCATTGCCGGATCCGATGGTCTCTGCAATGACCGTTCCCGATACCCCGAAATCGATTCCTAGACGGCGCAAATTTTCTCACTCCACGATCATGATATCGAGTTCACCTACCGACGGCGGCGGGCTGCAGAGGCAGATCTCATGCGAGAACCGAAGTTCCAGGATAGCGGAGAGAAACTCCCATTGCTGCCGCTCGAGTCTCCGGGAATTATTATGAGCCTTGGTAATGACTCCGGTAAAATCCGGGTTCATAGACGATAGCGGTGCCGAAAGAGGCAGGGAATGAAGCCGGATAGTTCCGTCGGCCCCTGCACTTATTGCGGTATATTCACCTGCGCTTATAAGACCACAGATCTTCCCTGCATGTGCCGAGAAATTCCGGATGTGCGAGCGGGTACCGAGGCTGAAACAGGAGATCGATCCGTCAGACCCGGAAGCAACGAGGAGATCTCCGCCGGGAATAAAAAAAAGGCCGGTAATCTGCGATGTTGCGCCGGTCAGGGAATACAGGCAGGAGCCATCCTCTCTCTGAAAGATCCTGATAATTGCGTCATGCTCAGCCGCTGCGATGAGCAGTCCGTCTCCGGAGATTGCAACAACGCCGATCTCCCGTCCGCTCCCATTGCAGAGAACCGGTTCCTTATCTATCGAAAGGTCCCATATCCGGCAGGTTCCGTCATAACTCCCGCTCACGAACCACTTCCCGTTGTTCGCGATTGCGATGCTCGTGATCACGTTGGTATGCGCCGAAAAAGTCCGAAGGAGGGCACCATCAGGTAATCCGAAGAGCCTTACCGTATCATCCCAGCCGCCCGCGAGAATCCCTTTATCGTCCGGGGTGAATGCGAGGCAGTATGTCCTGTTTTTCAAGCCATGGAGTGCTGCTACCAGCGATTTGGATGAAAGATCCCAGATACTGACGTTTGCATCCGATCCTGCTGTGGCAACCCAAGTCCCATGGTCATTTAATGCAATTGCGTTCACTGACCCGGTAAACGCGTCCAGGGAACCGAGGTAGTCCCCTTCCGGCATCTTCCAGAATCTGGCGAGACCTTCACTGGTCCCGGCAGCAAGCACAGTACCATTACCTGATACTGCAAGGCAGGTCAGGGCACCTGCCCGCGTATCCAGGGACCGGAGCAGGGCTCCTTCCGGGAGACTCCATAATTTGGTCGTCCCGTCCCAGCCTGCACTTGCCAGTGTCTTTCCGTCCGGTGAGACTGCGAGGGCAACCACCCAGTCCGCGTGAGCGGTGAACATCTTTTCCGGAGCATCCTTTCCAAACCGGAAGATCCGGACAATCCCGTTGATCCCCCCGGTCACTGCGATGCTCTCTCCAGGAATACCTACCGATGATATTGCTCCTCCTTTTCGGGGGGGAATCCTTGCAACCGGAGAGGACTGGTCTGTTGAGAAGACTCCGATGCTGTCGTCTTCCATGGTCACAAAGATCCACCTGCGATCATCCGATATGGTCGTCGTCCGTGGCCGGTCTTTCGGGGCGGAAAACGTTCGCTGGCAGGATCCGGTTGTTACGTCCAGCAATACCGGGTGATTTTTTTCTGCAGCGACAAGGATTCCGGAACCTGTGGTACAGGGCAGGAATGCGAGACGTTCGATCCTTCGATAACTGCAGGGGGCTCTCCAGTGTTCAGTCCCGTCAGAAACTGAAATCAGCCTGACTTCGCCATTGTCAGAACCAATTGCAATATATTTCCGGTCAGGGCTGATAGCAAATGCAGTGACCGGTGCATCTCCGGTATTTACCGACCCTGTTATCGCCCCGTCTTTCAGGCTGACAATCCCGATCCTGCCATCATCTTGTAACATAGCAGCAAACAGGCCATCAGGAGAGATCGCAGGGGAGATTCGGTTGCTCCTGCAACGCGGGATCGTAAAAATGATGCGGCACGATGGAATTTCCCGGCAGGCAAGGATGCCATCCCGGCTGCAGGTCAAAAGAAAGTTCCCGTCAGGAGTAAAGATCGGGCAACAACCGGCATTTTCCGGATTTCCTGAAGAAGCGATCTCTTCACCACGGCGGACATCCCAGATCCTGATCGTCCCCTCGTATCCGGATGTGACCAGCAACGTTCCGTCCGGTGAGAATGCGACGAACCTGGTCCTGGCGTCAGGACCTTCAAGAACACAATCTTTTCTTACCGATAAAACAGGATAGGTCCACCGTTTTGGAGCTGTAACCACGACCCTGTTCCAGAGCTCCCGAAGGTATTTGTCTTCAGGTTTCCAGCCGGACCCGTGAAGAATCCGGACAGCGTGCAAAGCATACGGGACCGGTGCATCCTGCAGGAGCCGGTACAGCTTCTCAGACCGGGATCCTGTCATCAGCCCGGCAACAACAATCTCCCACTCCTGGAACGACAGCTGTGAGAGAGGATTAGGAAGTTCAGGATCCAGAATCATGTCGGCAAAGAATGCCTGTGCACGGTACCGTTCCGCCGCATTGCGGATGCACTCTCTGACCGGCTCTTTTGCATTGAAATATGCTTCACGAAGCACGTTGCGACCTTCCCTGCCTGCAAGGGACTGGTAATCAGAAATTCGCCCGCTCGCAAAGAAGAATAACGCCCGCCATGTTGGGGTTGAGGGTAAGACCTGAAGATTGCATAGCGCTGAGTACAGGAGATCGTTTCCGGATTCCAGCGCCTCCTGGCAGAGCGTATCGGTAATAACCGGATCCATGGTATTTCCCACAAGGGAACTGAGGCAGGCTTCAGCTGCACTGTCCGGGCAGCTGCAGTACTGCCGGGCGACAAGGCGGGCGGATTCAGGATCTCCGGACCGGGCCCGCTTCGCATTTTTTTTCAGATACCATGACCGGAAGATGGAGTTGAGAAAAGGAACAGGGATCGTTGGAACCGGTTGCCGGACGGGAAACGGCTGCATGTCAGGATCACGGGGACTCAGGGGCTGCTTCAAGTGCGATAACTTTTTTCTGCTCCGTACCGGACTGAGGCTTCTGGCCTGATGAAGCCGATATTGCTCTTCCCTGCGAGAGCCAGTCACGCAGGCCGTTTACAGTCTCTCTCTGTGATACCGAGATGGGCACCTGTTTCCTCAGACACCGGAGAATATCATCGGTGGTCACTGCCCGCATCTGATCGTTGAATGCGACATACATTGCATCGGTGATGGACTGCTCGATCTCGGCCCCCACAAACCCTTCACTCTCATAGGCGAGCAGATTAAGATTAAAGTCCGAAGGCACGCAGGTGCGCTTCTTCAAGTGGACGGAGAAGATCTCCTTCCGCTCGTCACGGTTCGGAAGATCAAGGAAAAAGATCTCGTCAAACCGCCCCTTCCGCAGGAGTTCGGTGGGGAGTGCAGAGATGTCATTTGCGGTTGCCACGACGAAGCATGGAGCGGTTTTCTCCTGCATCCAGGTCAGGAGGTGGGCAAATACCCGCTGGCTTGTGCCCGAGTCACCGGTGCCAAACGAGAACGCTTTCTCCATCTCATCGATCCAGAGAATGCAGGGTGCAATTGTTTCGGCTATGGTAAGCGCCCGGCGCGTCCGTTCCTCGGATTCTCCCACTAGGCTTCCAAAGAGTGCGCCGGCATCGAGCCGCAGGAGTGGAAGATGCCAGAGGTCTGCAATCATTTTTGCCGTGAGACTCTTGCCGGTCCCCGGAATCCCGATAAGTGCGATCCCTTTCGGTACCGGCAGGCCATAGGAGCGTGCCTCTTCGGTAAATCCCCGTTCACGAAGGCGCAGCCAGTCCTTGAGGACCGAGAGCCCGCCGACATTCTCCGCGCTCTCAATAGAACTGTAAAACTCGAGAGCATCAGTACGCCGGATGATATCCCTCTTCTCCGCAACGACAAGATCGATATCCCGGTCATCAATACTCCCGTGTGATACGATTGCCTTGGAAAACGACCTGCGAGCCCCGTTGAGGGTCATGCCGAGTGCCGCCTGGATCAGCTTCTCCCTTCCGGATCTCGACAGGGTACAAGGGACACCGCTTGCATGGATAAGTGACTCGAGTTCATCCGAGAGTTCGGCAGCGGAAGGAAGCGGGAGATGGACAACAACAGCATCGTCACGGAATTCATCGGGAACCTTCTGCGACGGGGTCACAATTACGACCGTGCGACGGTTGTACCGTGACTTCTGGGCAAGGTTCCGGATCATCCGTTTTACCTGGGGATTATTCCAGAACTCATGGAAATCCAGGAGCACGATAACCGCGTTCTCATCCGTTTTCTCAACGTCTTCGAGGACGGCTATCGGATCGCGCGACTGGGAAAAGAATCCGTTGCCGGTCTTATCGGCAGAAAAACCATCAACGATGTTCCAGACGAGGCATTGCCGTTCCGGGTTCCATCTCATGCAGACGGATTGTATTCGGGAGACTGCCCGCTCTTCTTCAGATGTGATGACGACCATCAGTGTCACCCGTGCCCGCAAGGATACCGAGAGCATCTCGGTAAAATCCGGATCCCTGCCTTCTCTCAAGATACCCACCGCCGGACCAGAATGCGGATAGCCCCGTCCTCCTCTTCTACCTGCCGGACAACGCTGAATCCTTCTTTCTTTGTCTCCTCGATGACAATGCGCCGGGCATATTCCTGCTGAATCCTTCCTGCCTGCTCCTGCAATACACGGGCGAGATCCTGCTCTTTTACGCCGCCTTTTGCCCACCAGTCTCCCACCATATCATAGGAGCCGTCGGCATTTCTGACGAACCCGATTTCATTGCCCTGCCTGTTCTTTGCGGCAATATCAACGTTGATTAATCCCCGGTGCCCCCGGATCGTAGTGTCAGTACCGATGATAAAGTCCATCCCGGTCAGGCAATCAATAAGCGCGTCACGGTTTTTGAACTGCGTTTTGATCCGGCTGAAGTGTGACATCTCAGAAGCCTCCCTTTGTCCCGATTGCGTGGAACCGGTGGTGGAGCGTCGCATCGGGAAAACCGGTCGCAAGCACCGTCCCGTCTTTGCCAATCGTATATTCAACCAGAGCAGAGGTTGAATCCGGATCCAGGTCTCCGGGTCTGATCCGGTCAGTCAGGAAATGGTACTCCTTCCCGGTGGCTCCCGGGTCCGGATTCCGGAAATCTGGTTGTGCGATATAGGGGCCGGATATAAGGAGATCTGTCGCAGCCATGAGACGGTTCCACGATCGCTCATGGGAACCGGCAAGGAGGCCATAAGGGTATCCCGAGAATGTCATGACAGATAACCCCTGGGAATGGATTTTTTCTGCAAGCACCGCAAGTGCCTCTGCCTGGAAGAAGGGCTCGCCACCGGAGAACGTCACACCGTCAATGCCGCTTGTTGAAATTATCGTTTTAAAAAGCTGGCGAATACCAACGTCTTTTCCGCCTGTGATACTCCAGAGATCCTTGTTGAAACACCCTTCACAGCGGATCGGGCAACCCTGAACCCAGATGACTGACCGTACTCCCGGTCCGTTTACCGCTGAACGTTTCAGGAATCCACCAATCCTGATGACCTGCGGATTACTCTCTCTGTCTGCCACCCTTACCGCCACCCTGATGCTGTTTCTCGTACGGCTGAAAAAAATCCTGTAGTGTATCTTATAGTATTACATTAATTGAACGAAGGTTGGGATTTCCGCCGCAAACCTTCTTTACGTCATACTTATGAGATACAATCACGGCAACAACGTTGGTTTTCCCGGTTCTTATATCCGCAGGTTCTCGGTATAGGAAATGAAAACCGGTCTCATCCCCTGCGTCCTTATTACCCGAGAAGGCAAATACATATTCCAGTGAAAGCAGTATTTAACGGGACATCCGTGCGTTGTGGGAAGGAGGGGATATCCCTTTACGAACAGGGAGGATACGGCCGCAAGGACGCGGGAGGTCTCGTGCTGGCTCCCCATGAAACACTCTATCTTTTATACCGGGGGAAGATCTCTGTTGAGGGGTATGATTTTGATGCCCTTCTCGCGATATTCGCCCGGCAACCCAACCTTATCCGGTCGTACCTTGTCTACCGGGACATCCGGGAAAGAGGGTACTCCGTCCAGACCGGGCCGCACGATTTCCGCGTGTTCCGGCGCGGGCAACGCCCGGGAAAGGCCGAATCGCTGTATCTCGTCAGGGTGGTCTCCGAACGTGATCCCATTCATTTCCAGGATCTGATCCAGGAGGTGACAACCGCCCATAACCTGCGCAAGCTGTATGTCCTTGCAGTCGTGGATGATGAGGACGAGATCACCTATTACGAAGTGAAACTCCATACCCTGGCGACGATATCGGGGGAACCGGAGTACCCGCATATTACCGGTGTCATCATCGGGAAAACCGTGATTGCAAGGATGCCTACCGGATCCGCTTTCGAACAGTCCTGGCTTGGAAGCCGGCTCGATGACACCCGTATCCTTCTCTCACCGCTGGAAACATGTTATCTCCTTTCTGTCGGTGTGCTCTCTGTTGAAGAGAGGGGGAAAACCCTAGCCAAAGAAGAGTTCTTCCGCCGTGCCTGTGAAGGCGACAATGAATTTCCTTTTAAGACCGTTGTGTACACGGATCTTCGCCGGCTTGGTTATATATCGAAAACCGGCTATAAGTTCGGCCACCATTTCCGTGTCTACTCAGGACAGAAAGTCCATTCCGAGATGCTCGTTCATGCAATAGAACAGGGGATTTCGCTTCCAATGAGCACAATCTCCCGCTCGGTCCGCCTTGCTCATAGTGTCAAAAAGAAGATGTTATTTGCCTGTGTATATACAACCGGCATTCAGTATACTGAATTTGCGCGGATCAAGCTGTGAACATCATGCAGGAAGAGCTGATCAATCCCTGGTCAAGTACTCCGTCCCTTGACATCGAGAAAATTTTCACTGACTTCGGCATCGACCCCATTGCCCCGGTTCTCCAGGAACTCCCGGAGATCCCCTATTTCATGCGTCGGGGGATCGTTGTCGGTCACCGTGATTACCTCCCGATCGCCCGGGCGATACGGAACCACACCCCGTTTCACCTCCTTACGGGATTCATGCCGAGCGGACATCCCCATCTCGGACACCTGATGCTGATGAAGGAGATCGTCTGGCATGTGCAACAGGGCGCAAACGGGTATGTGACCATCGCTGATCGGGAAGCCTACGCTGTAAGAGGGCTCTCGTGGGAGAAGTGCCGGGAGTTCGGAAAGGAATACCTCTCCTGCCTGTTTGCCCTCGGGTATACTGGGGACACCTACTTCCAGAGCAGAAACGAGCGGCTCAAAGACCTCGCGTTTGAAGCGGCTGCCAAGGTTAACTTCTCGGAACTTTCGGCGATCTATGGGTTTGGTCCCGAAACGGATCTCGCCCATGCGGATGCCGTGATCACGCAGGTCGCCGATATCCTCTACCCGCAGATCGACCGTGAGCCGGCCCCGACACTCGTGCCCGTCGGTATCGACCAGGACCCCCATATTCGTCTGGTCAGGGGGGTCGCCCACAAGATGCGGATGTTCACCGTGGAAGAGCGCGACGGTTATATCAGTGTCCGCTCGAAGAATGCTCCGGAAACAGCACTGGACGCGGTGAAAAAGGCATTCCCGCAGGCCAAAAAGTATGAAGGACATGTCGATATCAGGGGTGCAGGGTGTGCGGATGTCAAGGGAAAAGTCCGGCAGATCGAGCGTGCCTGCGGAGGGTATGCCTTCTTTACCCCCTCCTCCACTTATCATATCTTCCTGCCCGGGCTGACCGGGGGCAAGATGTCTTCAAGCGTACCGGAAAGTTTTATCTCGTTCTTTGAACCGGAAGCCGTAGTCCGGAAGAAGGTGATGAACGGGATCACCGGTGGGAGGATGACGCTTGAGGAACAGAAACGTCTTGGCGGGGAGCCTGACAAATGCTCAATCTTCCTCCTCAACCTCTTCCACATGGTGACTGATGACACAGAGCTTGCAGAGATTCGGCGGAAGTGCATTGGGGGAGAGGTGACCTGCGGGCAGTGCAAGAAAGAGAGCGCGGAGCGGATTATGATGTTCTTAAAAGAATTCCGTGAGAAAATGGAAGTAGCATCAGAACGGATTGAGGTCTGAAATGGCTGAACTGACGGCGAATGAAAAGCGGCTTCTCGCGGTAATTTCCCGTTTGAATAGGTCGGACGCGGTAATTCTTGCTTCAGAGACGGGTGCGACCCCGGAAGCCGTGGTACAGTGGGCGCATCTGCTCGAGGACAAAGGTCTGGCAACGATTGAGCGGATCTCTGAAAAAGGATTCACTCTGACAGGTGAGGGGGAGGTCTATGCACGGGATGGTCTCCCCGAGACACAGCTTCTCCGTCTCATTGCGAATGAAACAACCCTTGACGACCTCAAGAAACATGCAGCCTTCAGGATTGGTTTTGGCCAGCTCCGCAAGAAGAGACTGATAAAAGTTGAGGGAAACTCTGTTGTCAGAATACCCGGTACGACAACGGATGCAGACGAAGCAGCCCTGAAAAATCCTTCTTCTGCGGATCCGAAGACAAAGGAACTCGTGCGGCGCGGGATCCTTTTGGAGTCCGAGACGGTCCGGTACTCCATTGCGATTACCTCTGAAGGGAACAATCTCGTGAAAAAAGGTCTTGATACCCGTGAGGAGATCGGAACACTTACCCGGGATCAGATTATTTCTGGTGAATGGAGAAACCTGAACCTCCGCAGGTACGACGTTATGAAACTCCCGAAAAGAGTGTATCCTGGTAAAATTCATCCTTACCAGCGCATCATCGCAGAGATGCGGGAGATCCTGCTGGAAATGGGATTCACCGAGCTCTACGGGGATATTGTCCAGCAGTGTTTCTGGAATTTTGATGCCCTCTACCAGCCGCAGGACCACCCGGCACGGGAGATGCAGGACACATTCTACCTGAGAGAGACTCTCCCGTTGCCGGAAGACTACGAGAAAGTGAAGGCTATGCACCTCTCAGGTGGGGGGACATCATCGACGGGTTGGGGTGGGGCCTGGAAGGAAGAGAAAGCAGAGCAGTGTGTGCTGCGGACCCACACGACGTGCCTCTCGATCCGGCACCTGGCACAGAACCGGACCCCTCCGGTGAAGGCATTTGCGGTCGGACGAGTGTACCGTCGGGAGACTATCGATACCACGCACCTGGCGGAGTTCGAGCAGCTCGAGGGGATCGTGATGGATGAGGATGTCACGTTCGGAAACCTTCTCGGGATCCTCCGCGAATTTTACAACCGCATGGGCTTCGAGAGCGTGCGGTTCAAGCCCTCCTATTACCCCTATACGGAACCAAGCCTGGATGCAGAAGTATACGTGGAAGGGATCGGATGGATTGAGATGGGCGGCGCCGGGATCTTTCGTGAGGAGGTTACGGCCCCGCTTGGGATTACCTGTCCGGTGCTTGCTTGGGGGCTTGGCGTGAGCCGGATCGCGATGCTCCGGCTGGGGCTCAAGGATCTCCGCCTTTTACATAAAAGCGATGTCGAATTCCTGCGGAATACTCCCGCCCTGCGCCCGTCAAAGGGAGGAGTTTGAAATGGCGGTCATCACGCTTCCCTACCGGTATCTCGAACGTCTCACCCGTACCGACAGGAAGACCATCCTTAACAGGATCGCCCTGATCGGCTCGGATGTTGAACGGATGGAGGAAGACCATGCGGATGTCGAATTTTTCCCGGACCGGCCCGATCTCTTCTCCCCGGAGGGTGTCGCCCGGGCGATGCGGGGGTATTTGGGGATCGAGACCGGGTTGCCATCGTACCCGGTAAAACCATCCGGGATATCCTTCACCATCGACCCCAAGCTTGAAAACATACGCCCGGTACTCGGGGCAGCGGTTATCCGGAATGTCACGTTTGACGACGAATCGATCCAGAGTATCATGTCCCTGCAGGAGTCACTCCACTGGGCGGTCGGCAGGGGGCGGAGCAAAGTTGCGATCGGTATCCATGACCTGAATACGGTCAGTCCCCCGTTCCGCTATATCGCTGCCTCCCGGAGCCGTGCATTTGTCCCGCTCGATTATTCCGAATCGATGTCCATGGAAGAGATCCTCGAGAAGCACCCGAAGGGAAGGGAGTACGCGAAGATTGTCCGAAACTTTCCTCTCTTTCCGCTCATCGTCGATTCCCACGACCATGTCCTTTCGTTCCCTCCGATCATCAACGGTGAGAGGACCCGGGTCACCATCGACACGAAGAGCATTCTTCTCGATACGACCGGCACCGACCGGCGTGCAGTAAATGTCGCTGTTGACATCATATGCACCGCAATGGCGGAGGCAGGTGCCACGATCGAAAGCGTGGAGATTGGGGGAATGCAGACCCCGACACTTACCCCTGCAGAGCGGGTGGTTTCCGTTTCAGAATGTTCACGGCTCCTCGGTGTTCCGCTTACCCCGGCGTCCATGGCCGGGTATCTTGAGCGGATGCGGTTCGGTGCCGAACCTGCGGGGTCAGATTCGGTTAAGGTTCATGTGCCATGTTATCGTGCCGATATCATGCATGACTGGGACGTCTTCGAGGATGTTGCGATCGCTATCGGCTACGACCAGCTGGAAAGTCAGCCTCCGCGGACCTTCACGGTGGGAAAACCCCACCCCGTGCAGGTCAACGCAGCAATTGCCCGCGAGGCGTTCACCGGTCTCGGGTATCTCGAAGTGATGCCGTTCACCCTCACCAACGAGGACGTCCTCTACCAGCGGATGCAGCGGCCCGAACGGGAGGGTGCCCTTCATGTAATGCACCCGATCAGCATCGAGAACACCGTGGTACGGACGGAGCTCCTCCCCCTGCTCCTTGAATTCCTGACAATAAACCGGCGCAGGGAACTCCCACAGCGCCTCTTTACGGTAGGCGATGTTGTCCTTGACTGCCGGACGTACCAGCAGGCAGCGGGAGTCAGCACCCACCCGGATGCAGATTTCTCGGAAGCATACGCTTCAGCAGATGCGGTGCTCCGCGAGCTTTCTATCGATTATACCGTGAATGAATCCCAAGACCCTGCGTTTATCGACGGCCGGCGGGCAGATATTGTTGTGAAGGGAAAAAGTATTGGGGTATTTGGCGAGATCCATCCTACTGTACTCGTGGCATTCGAACTCGAACACCCGGTCGCAGCGTTCGAGATCGATCTCAGAGCCGTACCGGGATACCCCGCCCTCTGAGGTACTCCTTTACCTCTTTTACGGTAAACTCCCCGTAGTGAAAAACGCTCGCCGCGAGGCAGGCGTCCGCCTTTCCTGCGGCGAACCCGTCATAGAAATGCTCAAGTGTCCCGACTCCTCCGCTCGCAATGACGGGAATACCGGCAGCATCGGATATCGCGGCAGTGATCGCGATATCGAACCCCTGCTTTGTGCCGTCCGTCTCCATGCTCGTGAGCAGGATCTCGCCAGCCCCCCGTTCCTCTACAGCCTTCGCCCAGGTTATGGCATCAATACCGGTTGGCTTGCTCCCACCGTAGATGACTATTTCGTACCAGCACGTCCGGCCATCAGGGAGCAGTACCGGTGTCGCTTTATCATTCGGGGTGAAGTTCCGTCGGACATCCATTGCACATACCATGCACTGGGTGCCGAACGAATCGGCACCCCGGGTAATGATGGAGGGATCGTGGACAGCGCTTGTGTTCACGCTGACCTTGTCTGCGCCCGCCCGGAGGATCTGCTGGATGTCATCGAGGGTACGGATCCCACCCCCGACGGTAAGGGGCAGAAAGAGTTCATCGGCCGCCCGTTTAATGACCTCGATAATGATACCGCGTTTCTCTTTCGATGCCGTGATGTCAAGGAAGACGACCTCGTCAGCGCCCTGCTCATTGTACCGCCCGGCCAGTTCGACCGGGTCACCCGCATCGCGGAGCTGCAGAAAATTCGTGCCTTTTACTACCCGCCCGTCTTTGAGGTCGAGACAGGGGATAATCCTTCGTGTAAGAACCATCGGATAGAGATAGGAATTACCGGATAGTTGTAACTTTCCCAAACAAAAAGGATAGCAAAGGAATACCAAAGGGAGGTTTATTTCCTTTCCGGTGCTCTTTCATATGGAATGGGGAAATCAGCCGGATTGTTGTCCCTCCCCGCGGTGTACCATGGACCCAGGAAACCTGAAGATCGAATGGGCAGCCCAGTTCATGCCGGTGCTTGCCACGATAAAGAAGCAGTTTGCGAAAGAAAAACCGTTTAAAGGTATGACGATCGGCATGGCCCTCCATGTCGAAGCAAAGACAGCGAATCTTGTAAAGACGCTCGCCGCTGGTGGGGCGACCGTCCATATCACCGGCTGCAACCCGCTTTCGACGCAGGACGATGTAGCTGCTGCGCTTGATAAGGTCCGGGGAGTCCGGTGTTACGCGAAACGGGCCTGTACCGTCGATGAATATTATACGGCCATCGAGAAGGTACTCGATGCCGGCCCGGTCATCACCATTGATGACGGCATGGACCTGATACACTACCTCCACACAAAACGCCGTGACCTCCTGAAGACAATCGTCGGCGGGTGCGAGGAGACGACGACCGGGATCCACCGGCTCCGGGCGATGGCGGCGGAAGGCAAACTCGAGTTCCCGGTGATTGCAGTCAATGATACCCCGATGAAACGGTTCTTCGATAACGTTCACGGCACCGGCGAGAGTGCGCTCTCGTCCATCATGATCACGACCAATACATTGATTGCCGGGAAATATGTGGTTGTTGCCGGGTACGGGTTCTGCGGAAGAGGTCTTGCCAGGAAAGCGCACGGTCTCGGGGCAAAAGTTATCGTGACCGAAGTCGATCCGCGTCGGGCACTCGAAGCTCACATGGACGGGTTCCTTGTCATGCCGATGGAAAAGGCCGCGGGGATCGGTGACATATTCATCACGACCACCGGCAACACGAGCGTGATTTCCGCCCGGCACATCAGGAAACTGAAGGATGGAGCGATCCTCTCCAATGCAGGTCATTTCAATGTCGAGATCGATATGGGATACCTTGGGGACCATGCGGACAGCATCGTCCAGCGTGAAGGGATCGAAACCTTTGTCGTAAAAGGCAAATCCATTCATGTCCTTGCCGAGGGCAGGCTCGTCAACCTCGCAACACCCAAGGGGATGGGACACCCGATCGAAGTGATGGACTTGAGCTTTGCCCTGCAGGCCCTGTGTGCCCGGTATATTGCAGAGAACGGGAAGTCGATGAAAGGCGGCGTGTACGACGTCCCGCAGGAGATCGATGAACAGGTCGCCCGTCTCAAGCTCGAATCCCTCGGGCTCTCTATCGATGAGATGACGAGGGAACAGGAAAAATACCTCTGCAGCTGGGATATCGGAACCTGAATGAAGGATCTTTTCTGATTACCTTTTTCCCACGGTCTTCCGGGAGCGGGTGAGCAGCCGGTATTTTTACAGATCTTCCTCGCGTGCGGCGTAAAGGTATTCCTGTGCGTACCCGCAATACTCCCCAAAATGGTCCCGTGCAAACCGACGGATTGCATTGTATTCATTTGACGAGAGCGGGGTGTTACTGACAAGGGTGGGCAGGTACCGTTCCCGCATGATCCTGCGGATCCAGACATCAACCGGGAATGCCTCGTATTTCTGGAATGCAAAGAGGAGGATGCAGTCTGCGGCCTTGGGACCGACACCGGAGAACTTCATCAGTTCCCTTCGTGCAGGTTCATACGGCAGGGACCGGATACGGGCGGCCCAATCATCCGTGTCCCCAACATCACAGGCGGTTTTTTTCACGTATTTCCCCCGGTATCCCATCTTACACCCGGTAAGAATATCCTCACAGGTTCCCGCAAGCAGTGATGGCTTGGGGAAACCAAAGTATGTGATCCCCTTCTCTTCGACCGGCTTCCCAAATGCCCGAGCGATACGCTCAATCCGTTTTCTTATCATAGGGATATTGGAGTTTGTCGAGCAGATATACGAAACCAGACACTCCCACGGGGGCTGGCGGATCAGGCGCAGACCATGGCATGCTTCTGCAGATCTGTGGATAAACGGATCCCGGTCAAACGATGCAACGATTGCAGGGAGATCGGAATCGAGCGAAAAGTAATGTTTGATGAACCTTTTTCCTGCTCCACTAAATGTGAGACGGCTGCCGTCCTGTCGGATCCGTATCAGCCGGTCTCCGACAATCCCCCGCCAACCTCCATCCGGCACATGGTGCCAGCGGAATACCTGGCCACATGAAAGCGTCCGATCGAGAGAGAACGGCTGATCGTCCGTCAGGGATAGTAATGGCATAAGAAAAGATTGCGTTTCTTTTTTTGTTCAATATAGCGGTGGCGGCAGGGATACAGGTGCGAACCCTGAATTGTGGGGGTGAACCCTGGTTGCGAAACGCGGCTGACCGGACAGGCTTTTATTATATAGACACCAAAAAGGTTCTACCATGGAAATTGCTGATCAGCTCAGGACCTTTATCGAAGAGGGGCAGGACTGGGAACGTAAAGCGACCAGTGTCAAAGGGGTCACGATCATCCGTCTCCCCGCGACAAGGAACCGCCCGGCATCGCTCGCCATCGATGTAAACCCGGTCAACGAGAACGGTGTGCCGATGAAGAAGAAAGGGATCATGATCATGAATGCGAGGGAGCTTTCCGCGTTCCGCGCTGCTTTCAACAATGAAAAAGTTGACACGCTGATGAAAGCCCTTGAGGATGTCCTCCCGGAGCGAAAGGCGGCAGCGGCTCAGGCAAAACCCGGTATCCTGCAGCTCTGACACCCGGGATAAGGTGCGATACGATGGAAAAGGGTTTTTCACTTAAAGCTTACGCCGGGTTATGCTTCACGCTCGTCATCCTGTTGAGCTGCGCTTCCACAGGCTGTCTCGGGGGAAAAGTTCCGGCGGCATCGCAAGTGCCCGCGCCGGTAATCCTCGTCGATTATTCCCGGAGCGGAGGTTCAGAAGAGACTGATGATCGCCTGGTCATCTTCGACAACGGGGCCGCGATTGTTGTGACAAGAAATGTCAGCAGGAGCGTGACTCTTAACGCCACGGAGCTTGAACGAATCTCGGCAGTATTCGAACAGGCAAAATTTACGGAACTCCAGGAGAACTACCCTTCCCATCACGGGAACAGGAGATTGTACCAGTATTCGATCAATTACCGGGGAAAAATTGTAACCCTAGAAGAATCATCATACCCTGCAGCAATCGACCCGATTCTTTGGGAACTCAACCAGATTGTAAGCGGCACCGCGGTTTCCTGATTTTTTCTCCCATAGACGAGATACACCACGTTAGTCACGGGTTTCCACAACACCAACGGGCTGCGGGGAAGCAGCGGTTCCGGGTTTTGCCGAGGACTAATCCTGCATGGTAGGATACATCCCTCATTGTCCCAAAAATCCTGCAGAATCAGGAGATCTTTCGTGTCCTCTTTTTTCCTTCATAACCTGGAAAAAATGATCTGGATATTCCGAACAAGGAAGAGACACAGGACGAATTATTACCAGAGAAAAAGCAAATTTACCAAAAAGATCATTCTTTTGAATAAATACACGACTGGATATCGTGCCCGAGTTTCCCGATAGCATCCGCCCGGCACCGCTGGCAGTGACGCATCTGGCGGACGTATTTCGAACACTCGTCCTGCATCCTCTTCTTCATCTCCTGGGTTGGAGGAGAAATATCGGCAAATTTATACTGGGCAATCAGCGGGATAAGATTGAAGGTGTACACTCCCATTTCCCCGACTTTCTTTGCGATGGCGGGTATGTGATCCTCATTGATGCCGGGGATGTAGACCGTATTGACCTTTACAATCATGTTGCGTTTTACCGCCTCCTCGATCCCTTTCAGCTGCTGGGAAAGGAGCAGCTTTGCCCCCTCGAGCCCCGTATATCGCTTTCCCTTATAGTCGATGAACTGGTAGATTTTCGCACCGATCTCCGGGTCGACGGCGTTGAGTGTGACGGTGATGTTGCCGACATCGTATTTCTGCAGCAGGTCGATCTTGTCGGGGAGGAGAAGCCCGTTCGTGCTGATGCATTTTATTACATTGGGATACTGCTCGTGAAGCCGGCGGAGGGTTTCGAAAGTCTCTTCATTTGCAAGGGGGTCCCCGGGACCTGCGATCCCGACGACTTTAATATACGAGTATTTGTCGATGACTTTTTTTACCATCTCCATGGCTTCGTCGGGATTGAGGATCTTCGTCGTAACCCCGGGCCTGCTCTCATTCACGCAGTCAAAGTCCCGGATACAGTAGTTGCACTGGATATTGCATTTAGGTGCGACCGGGATATGGCACCTGCCAAACCCGTGGCAGGCCTTCTCCGAGAAACAGGGATGTTCCTGGATTCTGCGCATCTGGGCAGGGTCCCATTGCACTTTTCTCCCCGCAACCTCGTCAACGCGTACTCCTTCTTCGGCCATGTTCAGCACCACTAGATGAGTTCTTCACCTATAAATAACGTATAATCGTGATATCGGGGCAATTTTGGAAAATGATTCCCGACGGGAATTCCACCCTCAGGAATTCAGGAATCCGGATGGATCCATGAACGAGAGGATAAAAGCAGGGACGGCAAACGTAAATGGAGATGAAAAAATCTGAGAAGACAAAAGGAAAGGAGCGGGCAGCGGCGGGAAAGAAGCGCAAGGTCCTTACTCTGATTGCAGGAGCTTCCGCTTGTATTGTTATTGTCCTTGCCCTCTGGTTCGTTCTGAACCCGGCTGTCGTACAGGCCGGTAACAAGGTCTCCGTATCCTATGTCGGCACGCTTGACAACGGGTCGGTCTTTGACTCGAACGTGAACAGAACCCCGCTCTCATTCACTGTCGGGGGGCATACGGTCATCCCCGGTTTCGAGAACGCGGTTCTTGGCATGAAAAAAGGCGAGGTCAAAACGGTCCGGATCCCGCCGGATGAAGCGTACGGTGTATACCGGAACGATCTTGTATACACGGTGAACCGGACACAGTTTTCGGCGGATACTTTACCCCAGGCCGGGATGTATTTCACGGTCACCAGTCCGTCAACCGGCCAGGCGAGCCGGGTGAAAATTGTCAATGTCACGGACAGCGCGGTGACGATCGATGCCAATCATATGCTTGCCGGGGAAAACCTGACCTTTGTTATCCGGCTCCTTGAAATTTCCTGAAAATTACCTTTTTCAAAAATACCTGGATGGGCCCGGCCGGATTCGAACCGGCGATCTTCGCCGTGTAAGGGCGACGTCAAAACCACTAGACCACGAGCCCGGTAACCTACTAAGTTCTCCCGCCGGAATAAGAATATTGCTGATAAAAATTCCCCGTTCTGCGGGTACGGGGAGCATTCTTTCGGATCCCCGGAATGAAGCGGCCATACACACGCGCAGGGAAAATCCGAAGGATGTTACCTGTTGAGGGGCATGTCGAATTTTTTCGCAAATTCCTGCCGGCGTTTCTCCATGTCTCTCTTCATGGACTCGATATTCTCCTGCATCGCAGTCTCTTTCTGAAGCTTCTCCCGCTTTTTTGCATCTTCGCACTGACAGAGGTGATCCAGTGATGCATTGACATTGTCAAGATTCCCGATGATCCGATCGAGCTTCCCTGAAATTTCTCTGAGTGCAGCAATGACCGTATCTTCGTTTTCAGTCATACGCTTCCCCATACAATCCTGCTTTCGGCAGATCCCTATAGGTGAAGCAATACATTAAACATCACGTGAAACCGGCTGCTTGAGAAAAGATGAAAAAAATTTCCGGATATAATAGATGCGGAAAAAATAGATGCAGAAAAAAATTATTCTTTCTTGAGTTTGATGTCGATACCGTACTTCTCTGCGTTCCGGTCAGCGATCGCCTGGATCGCAGCGATCTCTGCATCCTGCCTTTTCGGCTTGAAGAGGTGTCGGAACCGCTTTTGCGTCTTGAGATACTCTTCGACGGGCTTTCTTACGACCTTCTTAACTTTGGCGACTTTTCCATCAATCATCTCGAAATTGACCCAGAGCCCGGTCTCGATCGCGAGTTTTGCGATCGCGATCGTCTGTTCACCCTCGAATCCCCAGCCGGTGCAGCAGGGTGCGTGCACCTGCAGGTAGCAGGGCCCTTTTGTATTGATCGCCTTCTCCACCTTCTGCATGAGATCGGCAGGGTATGCAACCGATGCGGTTGCTACGTATGGTGCGCCATGCGCCGCGAGGATCTGAGGCATGTCCTTCTTGGGCCGCTTATTCCCGAACGAACACTTGCCGGCAGGACTCGTTGTCGTACTCGCATCGTAGGGGGTCGCACCGGAGCGCTGGATGCCCGTGTTCATATAGGCCTCATTGTCGTAGCAGATGTACGTAAAGTCGTGACCCCGCTCGAACGCCCCGCTGATGCAGATCATGCCGATATCGAAGGTAGCTCCGTCACCCCCCATGATGACGACTTTCTCGGTCCTGCCCTGCTTCTTCAGCGATGCTTCGACACCTGATGCCACGGCCGCGGCGTTCTCGAAGAGCGAGTGGATCCAGGGCACCTTCCAGGCGGTCTCAGGGTACGGTGTGGAGAACACCTCCATGCAACCGGTCGATGAGACCACAATGGTATTCTTCCCGGCGCCTTTCAGGACGAGCCGTGCCGCGAGTGCCGCCCCGCAGCCTCCGCAAGCCCGGTGTCCTGAGTCGAAGAGTTCGAGGCTCTTGTCTACCATTACAGCACCTCCTTCCGGAGACCGTAGAACATGTCCCCTTCCCCTTTCTCTGCAAGGGCGACGATTGCGGCGATGTCCCGCTTGCGCACGTCCCTCCCGCCGAGCCCGAGGATATAGTACAGCACAGGAATGGTCTTCCCATACATCGCATCCTTTACTTCGAGAGCGACAGCGCCTTTTGAACCGAGGGAGATATTCTTGTCAAGGACAGCGACCCTCTTTGTTTTCGCAAGAGCTTGAGCGATCTCCTTGTCAGGGAAGGGCCGGAAGACACGGATCCGGACAAGGCCTACTTTCTTGCCCGCGTCCCGCATTTCGTCGATCGCATCCTTGATCGTCCCGCAGATCGATCCCATGGCGACAATTGCAGTCTCGGCGTCCTCCATCCGGTACTCCTCAATCAGACCTGAATAATCCCTGCCAAACATGCCGGCAAAGTCCTTTGCAGCCTTCCGGTAGACATCAGCGGCACGTTTGGCCGCGCGATCGATCTCGTACCGGAACTCGTGGTAGTACTCCGGTGTCGCGTACATCCCAAAGCTGATCGGGTCTTCTGCATCGAGCTTCTCGTACGGGGTAAACTTCGGGAGATACTTGTCCACATCCTCCTGCGGGAGCATGTCGACAGGTTCGTACGTATGGGAGAGGATGAATCCGTCAAAGCAGACGAATACGGGCAGGAGGACGGAATGGTCTTCCGCAACCTTGTATGCAATGATATGCATATCGGTTGCTTCCTGGTTGTCCTCGGCGTAGAACTGGAGCCAGCCCGAGTCACGCAGCGATATCGAGTCCTGCTGGTCGTTCCAGATCGAGAGGGGTGCGCCAAGCGCCCGGTTCGCAATGGACATAATGATGGGGAGCCGCATCCCTGCCGCATTGAAACAGGCTTCGAACATCAGCGCGAGCCCCTGCGAGGTTGTCGCCGAATAGACCCGGGATCCGGCAGCGCTCGCCCCGATGCACGCTGACAGCGCGGACATCTCATTCTCTACTGTGATGTAATCGGCATCGAGCTTGCAATCCGCGACATAATCAGCAAGCGCTTCGACGATATGTGTCTGGGGAGTGATCGGATATGCAGAGACCACCTGCGGCCGGCACCTCGCGACAATCTTCGCGATTGCGTGCGATCCTTCGGTAATTTCCATCATTTACTTCTCCTCCTGTTTCATTGCGATGGCTTCCCCGGGGCATTCCTCGCCGCAGATCCCGCAGCCCTTGCAGTACGTATAATCGGGCTCCACGAATTCCTCCTCGGTCTGGTGGATGCATCCCTCCGGGCAGAGGGTCATACACATCCCGCACTTCGTGCACTTCCCGCGGTCAAAGGAAGGCTTGAAGACCCTCCACGAACCGGTCCTGTTGTCCCTTGCTTTTCCGGGTTTTGCCCTGCAGCCTACAGCGAGCCCCATTATACAACCCCCTTCACGGTATCGAATGCCTGCTTTGCCGCCGCGATATTCTTGTCTGCGAGTTCTCCCCTGAAACGGTGCTTCAGCGCATTTTCGAGAGCAGAGAACTTTATCTCCCCCGATGCAGCAGCAAATGCCCCCATCAGGGTCGTGTTGGTAATGGGAAGTCCCAGTACCTTCAGCGCGATGCTTGTTGCATCGATGGTGATCAGCTTCACGCCTTCCGGAACCTTGTAGTCCGGTTTCTTCTCCGTGTTGACGATCACGATGCCACCCTTTCTGACGCCCTGGAAAACATTGACGTCCTTGATCAGGGTGGAGTCCTGCACGATGATGTAGTCCGGCTCGTAGACCTGGCTCCGTTTCCGGATCTTTTTGTCATCGAACCGTACAAATGCCTGCACCGGCGCTCCGCGGCGTTCGACGCCAAAAGCGGGGAACGCCTGGGCAAAGACGCCGCCTTCGAACGCGGCAACCGCTATCAGTTCGGCAGCAGTGACGGAACCCTGCCCGCCCCTGCCGTGGATACGCAGTTCTCTCAAGAAAAATCCCCAATAATCTTACATGATGAATCATTATAAATTCTACAGATCAACCGCAAGCCCGAGGATCTGGCGGGTCCCCGAAAAAACGTCTTCTGCAATCCGCGCAAGGCCCCGTGCCGCGCACCACTCGTCGTAGACCGCAACATCTTTTTTCAGCAGGCTTCTGACTTCCGCGGCAATGACCGGTGCGAGGGAACCGGCCAGCGCGATCTTCGCGCGTCGGTTGAGAAGGAGAAGCGCAGCGCATTCCATTGCGGAGAACATCGCGACCGTACGGATCCGCTCTTTTTTCGGGAGAGCGAAATCAACTCCGGCGGTCTGGAACGCCTGGTTTGCCGTCAGTTCCCCGGCATCAATACGACGGATAGCGTCGACATCCAGTGCACCATGCCGTGTCCCTGGCGCAAAGATGCAGGCATCGAACGCACCGGCAATGTGGCCGGTGCTGATGAGGAGCGATACGGTGTTCGAGCTGGTATCTGAGATGATTACATCGCTTCCGAGATCATGGCAGACCTCGTACGCGATACCGATCTTTTCCGGGCTCGATTGGTGGGAGTAGACCTTGAACCGGGGGTCCGTCGGAGATCCGGCATGGAGCCCGGGAATCACCACGGTCGGAATCCCGCTCCTTCGGACTTCGTCAAAAACCCTGGTTCCACCGCCGATATGCTTGCCGGCCCCTTCGCGACTGACAAGCCCGCGGTTCCTCAGCTTTCTGATCGGCGTAATTTTCGAAAAATTATCTCCCATCGAGTAGGTAAGCGCGATGCCTTCGATTTCGTCAGGCGGGCACAGACGGGAGAGATCCGTGATCTGAAAGGATGTGGCGGATTCGCGCGTGATCTTGAACCGCCCCGACGCAGAGGCAAACCGCATCGCGGTCGTACCGTGGTCGATGCCGATGAACATAGCAGTAATCCTATAGCATGAATGACATAATAGGTATTGATGTTTGATGTCGTAACCGGGGGGGCCGGGTTCATCGGTTCCCACCTTGTCGATACTCTTGTTGCCCGCGGAGACCGCGTGACGGTGATCGATTCGCTCGCGGCCGGGAAAAAAGTGAATATCGCGCGGCATATCCGCACGGGAAGCGTATCGTTTGTCCGGTGTGATCTCCTCAAAAAAGGGTGGCAGGAGGCGCTGGACGGTGCGGATCGCGTGTGGCACCTCGCAGCAGATCCCGATGTCCGGCAGAGTGCCGTCTCTCCCCTCGGGCAGGTCAATAATAATATCCTGACAACGTTCCGGGTACTCGAGGCGATGCGGTGCTGGAATGTCCCGGAGATCGCGTTCACGTCGACGTCAACAGTATATGGCGATGCCACGGTCATACCAACCCCCGAGGACTACACACCCCTCGAACCCGTCTCGGTATACGGCGGGACGAAGCTCGCATGCGAGTCGATGATCTCTGCCTACTGCCATTCGTTCGGGATGCGGGCGTTCACGTTCCGGTTTGCCAACATTATCGGCGAACGGAGCGGTCATGGGGTAATCACGGATTTTATCGGGAAACTCCGGAAGGACCCCCGAAATCTGGAGATCCTCGGGGATGGCAGGCAGACAAAATCGTACCTGCTCGTTAAAGACTGTATTGATGCGATGCTGTTTGTCGCAGAACGGGCAAGGGAACCGGTGAACACATTCAATATCGGATCCGAGGACTGGATCGACGTAAAAACAATCGCGCGCATTGTCGAAAAGGAGATGGGCCTTTCCCCCGTCTCCCACAATTTTACCGGCGGTGAGCGGGGTTGGGTTGGTGATGTGCCCCGGATGCAGCTCTCGATAGAAAAGATAAAAGCTCTTGGCTGGTGTCCGGAACACGGCTCACAGGAGAGCGTACGGCTCGCCACCAGGGCATTGTGCAGAGAATAGGATGAGGAAGGTGGCGGGAGTGAAATACATCCTTATCCTTGGTGACGGCATGGCGGACGAGCCGGTCCCGGAGCTCGGGGGAAAAACCCCGCTCGAAGCAGCCCGCACTCCGAACCTCGACCGGATGGCCCGCGAAGGCGCAACAGGGATGCTCCGTACGATTCCCGACGGATTCGATCCCGGAAGCGATATCGCGAATATGGCGGTACTCGGGTACGACCCGGTAAAATGTTATACCGGCCGCGGTCCCCTCGAGGCAATGAGTATGGGTGTCGGGCTTGCGGACGACGATGTCGCGTACCGATGCAACCTTGTCACGATCTCTTGCGGTATCATGAGCGATTTCTCAGCAGGGCACATCTCCAGTGCCGAGGGGGCTCAACTTCTTGCATCTCTCGCAAATGAAATACCGGATGTGCTCGTCCGGCCGGGGATCAGCTACCGGAATCTCCTTGTTATCCATCATGGGAACGGGAGTATTTCGACGCCCCCCCATGATATCGTGGGACAGCCGGTCGCACCGCATCTCCCCCGCGGCGGAGACGCGGAGATCCTTAAAAAGTGCATGGAAAAAAGCCGGGAAGTCTTCGCGGATCACCCGGTCAATCTTGCCAGAATTGCTGCCGGAAAAAAGGAAGTGACCCAGATCTGGCCGTGGAGCGGGGGGAAGAGACCAGCCCTCGAACCGTTTCTGCACAAGTTCGGGAAGCGTGGCGGTATGATCTCTGCCGTGGACCTGCTCAACGGGATCGCCCGCTGCGCTGGCATGAACGTGATTACGGTTCCGGGCGCGACCGGGTATCTCGACACGGATTACAATGCTAAGGCGCAGTACGCACTGGATGCGATCGAAACGCTCGATTTTCTGTATCTCCATATCGAGGCGCCTGATGAAGCCGGGCACATGGGGAGTGTCCAGGAGAAGGTAAAAGCGATCGAGCGGGTGGATGGCGTCGTCGGGAAGATACTCGATGGATTCGAAGGTATTGTCGCGGTACTGCCGGACCACCCCACTCCCATACGGGTCAAAACGCACACCCGCGATCCCGTCCCGTTCGTTGTCCGGGGAAAGGGAACCGATGAAACTGCCCGGTTCACCGAACTCGGGGCGCTCTCCGGGAAATTCGGTCTGATGGATGCGACCGACTTTCTCCCGTTCCTGTTTGCGTAAAGATGAGTCGGGGTACCCTGGGTTTTGAAAACAGGCCGAAGAGATCGGTCCGGGAATAACCTGGCATCAGGACCCTGCGTCATCATGAATCAGTGGGGGTAACTCTCATCATCTGCCAGAATTTATCCTACTTTTTATCCGCCCCGTTTAAATCTTTTACCGGGAATTTGAAACTGTCTCTTCCCATAACCTTAATACCGGAAGAAGAAAGTGAAACAGCATGGCATCTGTCATTTCCGCCGCCCTGACCTTCATCATCGCGTTGATCATCTCAACGATCATCATCTACCTTATCACCAGGCTGTTCGGCGAGAAGGAAGGAATAACAACAGCAGTGCTTGCCGCTCTTATCGGGACAATTGTTTACACCATCATCTACTCCATAATCGGTCAGGGACTGATCGCGGCTTTCATCGCGGGCATCGTCTGGCTCATTGCGTTGCAGAAACTCTACACAATCGGCTGGATCAAGTCGCTCGCGATTGCCATTGCAGTCTGGATTGTAACGTCAGTTGCCGCGTGGTTCCTGCCCGCGCTCACCGGGCCGATGTGAAAAGAGAACCTCCGCATTTTCGTCCACCTCTCCGTTTCATTTCTGCCCACAAGGGGAACCGGCATCCGGTTCTGCGGGTCCGAATGAGGGGATCATCGCGATCTCATTCCGGGATCTCAGACCGGCATAGCCGGATTACGCATCGTGATCTTGATATTCTGCTCGCGCCAAGAGACTGATCAGGAAAAGGCCGGGCAATAGACCGATATGCCCGGAAAACCCGGCGGATTATCGTGGCAAAAAATCTCCTGATGTGGGACGAAACGCTCTTTCGCGACCCGGAGGTCTTTGAGTTTGATTTTGTTCCCGAACAGTTCCAGTTCCGTGAGACCCAGATGCGCGAGCTTGCTTTCCAGATCCGCCCGGGGCTCAAGGGTTCGACTCCTCTCAACACTATCTGCAAAGGTCTTCCTGGTACCGGCAAGACAACAAGCGTGAAGAAACTTTTCTCAGAAATTACCGATACGACAAAAAAACTGGTCCCGGTACTCATCAACTGCCAGATCGACAACACCAAGTTCGCGATCTTTGCCCAGATCTACCGGAAACTGACCGGCCACCTGCCGCCGGCATCCGGTACCTCATTCAAGCAGCTCTTCGATGCAATTGCACGGATCCTCCAGAAAGAAGGGATTGTCCTCCTCGTGGCTCTGGATGATGCCAACTATCTCCTGTACGAGAACGAGATCAACAAGGTCCTCTACACCCTTTTACGCGCCCATGAGTCCTATGAAAAGGTCAGGATCGGCGTGATCGTGATCGTCTCCGACCTTGACGTAGATTTCAACAAGGCGGTGGACGCCCGTGTCCTGTCGGTCTTCCGTCCGACGGAGATATATTTCCCCCCCTACGCAGATACCGAGATCCGGGAGATCGTGCAGGCGAGGATCCAGCAGGGGTTGTATCCGGGGGTATTGTCCGAAGAGATGCTTGCTCTTGTCATCGACCAGACTGTCAAAAGCGGTGATCTCCGGGTCGGAATTGACCTGATCAAACGTGCGACCCTGCATGCGGAAAAGGAAGCACGGCGCAGCATCGGCCGGGACGATATCTGTGCTGCATACGAAGTCTCAAAATACCTCCACCTCTCCTTCACGGTCAGGACCCTAAAGGACGAGGAGAAGAGGGTGCTTGCCGCCCTTGCACGGGCGGGCGGGAGCGGGCAGGAGATGAATGCCGGCGAGGTCTACAAGACAATCTCCGAATCCGTTACCATCGGATATACGCGGTTCTACGAGATCGTAAAAAAGCTCGATGCCCTCCGCCTTGTCAATCTCCATTACCGGCAGGGCCGGGGGCGGACGCGGCTGATCAGTCTCCGGTACGACCCGGCGAAGATTCTCGAGTATCTCTCCTGATTTCTGCAATCATTTGGCAAGGATTATCTGATCCGCAGTCCTCGTGATATGGTACAAGGGGACTATTCTATGCTCAGCGTCAATGAACTGGCACTGGAAATCTTCGATAACCTCGCAGAACTTTCCGAGGAATTTAATGCGGCCTACCATGAACTGGATAACGGTGCCCGCATCGTGGACTGTGGAGTGAGCACGCGCGGCGGGTATGCTGCAGGGCGGACATTCACCGAGATCTGCATGGGCGGACTGGGAGAGGTCAACTTCCGGATGGGAGAGATCAAGGGTTTTCCAGTCCCGTTCATCGATATCAATACCGATTTTCCTTCGATTGCCTGTCTCGGCGCCCAGAAGGCGGGATGGACGGTAAAGGTCGGGAACTACTTCGCCATGGGGAGCGGACCCGCCCGGGCACTCTCTCTAAAACCAAAACATACCTACGAGGTCATCGAGTACGAGGATGATTACGACTGCGCTGTGATCTGTCTTGAGTCAGATCACCTGCCAAACGGCGAGGTCATGGAGAAGATCGCTGCCGAGTGTCACGTGGATGTATCGAACACCTGCGCCGTCGTCGCCCCGACCTCGTCGATTGTGGGATCCATCCAGGTCGCCGGCCGTTGTGTCGAGACCGCAATCTACAAGCTTAACGAACTCGGGTTCGATACACGGAAGGTCACCGCGGCCATCGGGACCGCACCGCTTCCCCCGGTCCGCGGCCCGAAGCTTGCAATGGGCGTTACCAACGATGCTACGATCTACCATGGAAGGATTATGCTGACGATGAAGGCTCCCGAGATCAAGGACTACCTTGAGAAGATCCCGAGCAACAAGTCCAAGGGTTACGGCAAGCCGTTCAATGACATCTTCAAGGAAGCCGGGTACGATTTCTACAAGATCGATACGGCGCTCTTCTCCCCTGCAGAAGTCGTCATCAACGAACTGGCCGAGGGCAAGGTCTATCACGTCGGCGCTGTCAACCCGGATGTCGCGCTGAAGTCCTTCGGGTTGATCTGAACAATCTCTTTTCTTCTTCCCACAACGGGAGATCCTGTTTTATCATCCTTTTTAAAAACCATCGTCGTGTCACGGTAGTGTCCGAAGGAATGCGATAATCTCTTCGATGTCGGGAACCGAATGGACCGGGTAGATCTTGATAAAAGCGACTTTCATCCCCTGGTCGATGATGATATTTGCCCGCTCGGAGAATCCGTTTTCTTCGCGGAAGATCCCGTACTTCTGCGCCACGATACCATGCGGCCAGAAGTCGCAGAGAAGCCGGGTATGACGGATGGAGAGACTGTCCGCCCACGCCCGCTTACAGGGTCGGGAATCGACAGAGATCCCAACCGGGACGCAGGAGAGTTCCGCAAGAGCTGCCCGGTTCTTCTCCAGTGACTGCATCTGCGCAGCGCAGAACTCGGTCCAGGCCAACGGGTGAAACGAAAGAAGCGAGCGTCTTCCCGTCTGTTCGTAGAGGTCGAAGGTCTTGTCGTTCTGGTCCTTTAACGAGAAGTTCGGTGCCGTATCCCCGGGTTTTACCATCGGTGCCTGCCGCATGTCCTGTCACCATGTGGTGTTGTGTACCTGTACGACATTACCTTATGTGTCCTGCCAGATGATGCGAAGAAGGCACGGTGGCGGCTGGATACTCCGGGAACGGACGCCGGGTGTCCGGACAGGATCCTCATCTTCATGAGCGAAAAAAAATCAATCCTTCCTCCGCATTGTTAAGAAAAACGGCACCAGCAGCACGATTGCGATGATGATCCAGAAATTTCCGAACAGGTACAGGATCGTCTCCCTGTTCTTGTCGTAGAACCGAAGGTCGATCGCGGATGTCCGTTCCCAGGTCACCGTCGTGGAATTTCCATATCCTTTCACGATCGTTCCTCCGGGGCTTATCCCGGCAATCAGCGGATTGGTCACATCAAATCCCTCCGGAATGGTGACATTGACCCTGTGCGGTTCATCGAATACTGCCTGGAGGTGATAATCCCGGAACGGGGCAGTATACGAGACCGAATAGTTCCCTTTTGGAAATGTTATCGCGGAAGGACCGGACATTGAGAATGTGCACGGCGAACAGTTGCCGGCAAGCCGGATATCCGTCACCCTGACCGGGACACGTTCGCCCAGGACACCGAGTTCGTAGAACTCGAACCGTTCCACTCCCGTGATCTCGATCGAGGCATTATACGCAGTTCCGTTTGGCAGTACGGTGTACTCGGCGTAGAGCGCTGCACCGGGCGCGATGAGGAATATGATTATAACCGCAGCGCAGCAAGCAGCGAGGGCAGGTCCGCGTCGATCTCGGTCGGTGGTTCGCATTGCCTGATCACAGTATCGGGGTCTTTCAACAAATGGCCGGTAACGACACAGACGATCTTCTCGGACCGGTCAATCGCGCCGCTCTCGGCGAGCTTCCGGATCCCGGCAACGGATGCCGCCGAGGCCGGCTCGACACCGATCCCCTCTTTCCGCGCGAGGTCGCGCTGCATGGCGAGGATCTCCGCGTCGGTCACTGACTCTGCGAGCCCGCCGGTCTTCCGGATCGCGACGAGCGCCTTCTCAGCATTCACGGGCGCACCGATCCGGATCGCGGTCGCTACAGTCTCGGGATGGTCCTCCGGGACAACCTCCGGAAGGTTCTCGCGGATCGCCCGGACAACCGGCATCGATCCAGCGGCCTGGATACCGGTCATCATGGGGAGCCTGTCGATAAACCCCAGATCCTGAAGCTCGAGAAGTCCTTTGTATACCGCAGAGATGTTCCCCGCGTTGCCGACCGGGAGCACGAACCGGTCCGGAACTCCGCCAAGCTGGTCTATCGCCTCAAAGCCGATCGTCTTCTGGCCTTCGAGCCGGTACGGGTTGATGGAGTTGAGGAGATACAGTCCATGGGAAAGGCAGAGCTCATGCACCATCTCGAGAGCACGGTCGAAATTACCCCGGATTGAGATGACCCTGGCTCCGTGCATGAGGGCCTGCGCGACCTTCCCGACCGCGACTTTCCCGGCAGGCAGCAGGACGACTGCCGGGATCCCCGCCTTTGCCGCGTACACCGCGAGGCTTGCCGAGGTATTCCCGGTGCTTGCGCAGGCCACACTCCTCTTATTGAGCTGGAGTGCCATCGAGACCCCCACCGTCATACCCCGGTCCTTGAAGGAGCCGGAGGGGTTCATCCCCTCGTGTTTTGCATAGAGATGGGGAAGGCCGAGTTCCTCTCCGATCTTCTTCAGGTGGTAGAGCGGGGTACCCCCTTCTTGGAGTGTCACCGGCTCGATGGTCACGGGCAGGAGTTCGCGGTACCGCCAGACCGAGAGCGGGCGTTTTGCCCACGTTGCCTTTTCGACTTGGATCGCATCAAGCGGATACCTTACGGCAAGGAGGTGCCCGCATCTCGGACAGTGGTAGATGATCTCGTCGGCCGGGTATTCCGTTCCACAGCCGACGCACTTGAGCCGGTACATGGTATCCATACAATATGCTTGCCTACTTCATATAGGTCTGGCCTCGTTCCGGAGGATCATTACCGGTCCAGCTTCCTGTACAGGTCATTCCGGCGGTCGTTATGGACCGGGAACGCATGGCGGGCTTCTTCGACCGTCGCGGCGTCAAGGTCGAAGAAGAGGAGGGTCTCGTTCCTTCCTGCCCTCGTAACGATGGATCCATCAGGACCCGCGGTCATCGAACAGCCGGCATAGGTGTCGACGGGGTTACTGCCGGTTGTATTGATGCCCGCGACAAACATCTGGTTCTCCGCCGCCCGTGCCCGGATGAAGAGCTCCCAGTGGCGAATGCGGCTTTCAGGCCAGGCGGAGGGGACGACTACACCGTGAACCCCCCTTTCGGCATAGAGCCGGAATACCTCAGGGAACCGGAGGTCATAGCAGATCGCGATCCCAAGCCGCAGCCCGTGACATTCAAAGATGCCGAGATCGTTGCCGGGAGCGTAGCAGGTGTCCTCACGGGCAGGAGCAAACGGGTGGATTTTCGCGTACCGGGCGAGGATCCCGCCGTCGCTCCCAATTGCGACCGAAGTGTTCCGGGGGAGCGGGGATCCTGCCTCGCGGAACGATCCGATGACAGCGATTGAGTGTTCGCACGCGAGTTCGCGGAGAGCAGAAACGGTCTGGCCGGTGACCTCCTGAATATTCCGGTGAGAGCAGGGATCCCAGCCGGTGGCGAACTGTTCGGGAAATGCAACCAGGGATGCACCCCCTGCGGCCGCTTTCCTGATGCAGGGTGCGACCTTCGCAAGGGTGGCACCAGGATCTTCCCAGCAGGCGGCGACCTGGGCGGAGCAGCACTTCATGGGAGAATCAGGGTTCCGGCGCCGCCTTCTTTGCACACTGCTGGTACCGGATGATGACAAGGCCTGCGCTCGCAAGCATCAGGATGATGCAGGTGAGGATGAGGAACGGCCCGTAGGGCACGGTATACCCCAGGATGGTTGCTGCCATGATGAGCCCTGCGGCAGTGATGCTCAAGCCTCCCAGCACTTTTCCAATAACGATAAGGTTCCAGTCTCCCATTTAGTCCCTCCGCAGAAAGCAGGAATGGCGTGGCCGCACGGTACGGGATACCCGGCGGCTGCGATAACCTTCGCGGCTTGGTTGATCGCAGTATCCCTGCGCATCCTGCTTTCTCTATGATATAGTCGGGGTTTTTCATCATTAAAGTACGTGATCACCATCAGAAGGATTCATGAAAATCTCCCGTAATTTTCCCTGTCTTGATCACAGGAAACCGGAGGACATGAACCATGTTGCCGGTATCGGGCTGTCCGAAAGAAGAAATGCGCAATTCCTGCATCGCAGGGAAAAAGGATGAGAAAATCAGTACTCGTAAATAACGGCGGCGTCGATCCGCGTGTATGAGGAGATGTCTGCGGTTTTGAAATGAATCGCAATCTCGCGGGACGCGCTCTCGTTCGAATCGGAGGCGTGAATGACGTTCCTTCCGATGTCAATGCCGAAGTCGCCGCGGATGGTGCCGGGGGCCGCCTCCTGGGGATTGGTTGCACCGATCAGCTTCCGGACGATCGATACCGCGTTCCTGCCCTCCCAGACCATGAGAAAGACCGGTCCGCCCATAATGTACTTTTTCAGCGAGGGATAGAACGGTTTCTCCAGGTGTTCCTTATACTGGTCGTTGACACGGGGCTCTAGGAGCGTCTCGAACCGCGCCCCCACGAGCTTTAAGCCCTTTGCCTCGAGCCGGGAGACGATCTGGCCGACGAGGCCGCGCTGGACACCGTCCGGTTTTACCATGACGAACGTGCGGTCCATGACGGTTCACTCCTTTCTCTTCGCCTTTCTGCCCGCCTGCGTCCACTGCACCCGGCGCGGGACCCGGCCAAGCTTGTGGTTGTTCTCGCATTTGGTGCTGCAGAAGTAGAAGATGGTCCCGTCCTTTTTCACGAACATCTTCCCGGTGCCCGGCTCAAGCGTGACTCCGCAGAAACTGCAGGTGTACTGTTCGACCATGGCCTTATCGCCTCGAGAGTTTCTTTGCCTCGCGTTCGGTCTCCAGGAGCATCACAATATCTCCTTCGCGGATCGGGCCCACGGTGTTACGGGTAATGATACGCCCTTTGTTGGGGCCGTCGAGGATGCGGCACTTGACCTGCATGGCTTCGCCATGCATCCCGGTCGAGCCGACGACCTCGATCACTTCTGCCGGCGTTGCATCGTCTGCCATTGCTGCATCACGCCTTCAGTGCGGCCAGCTGCTTTGCGAGATCGTCGACGACTTCCTTTGCCTTTCCGGGCTTGACAATTGCCGCAGCAGCGGAACCGACATCGAGGCCGCTCGCGGCGCCGATATCGTTCTGCTTGTTGATGAAGATGTAGGGGATCTTCTTCTCTTCACAGAGGGGTCCAAGGTGCATGACGATCTCTTCGGGTTCGACGTCTGCACCGATCAGAACGAGCAGGGCGGCGCTGCGCTCGATGGCCTTCGTCGCTTCATTGGATCCCTTCTTGATCTTTCCGGTGTCGCGTGCAACTTCCAACGCCTCGAGCGCCTTGTTCTGGAGCTCGTCGGGTGCCTGGGTTTTAACGTAGCCTTTTGCCATAAACTCACCTCATTCAGGAGTGCGTAGTACAACTCCTTCATTACTCATCAGTCAGTTGATGATGTGCCATATGAAATCGACAGGATGGGAAATAAACCTTGTTCCCCGCAGGAATGCGGCGGGAAAAATTCAGCGGATTGCCGTGCCTCCCGTTTCAGGCAGACCGCCGGTAAACGCTGGTCCCTTCCTGCGAGAATTCCCGATCGAGCCCCGACGCAGGGAGGCTCACGTTGTACTTCTCGCGCTCGGGCTCTCCCACAACAAGATAGGTCACGTTATACTTCTCCATGAGCGCGAGTGTCCTGTCCGGCCGTTCATAGATGGAACGGATATCGGAAAGCCTTCCGCTGTACCATCCCTCCGGAGTATCGCCGCGCCACATGTACTCGTGGAAGGGTTGCCCCACAATCCCCTGTATCCCCGAAAAAGACGAGATCCGCGAGTAGTAAGAATAGTCGCCACCCTCTGCTTCGACGATCCGGATCTCCTGGGATCTGGGGAGGCCAAGCAGGTATGCCACCGCCGCAGCATCGCCGGGATGCGCGGTATCGAGATACGCAAGCCCGTCAAGAGACGGGCTGCCGTACTGGATATAGAATGGAACGAGGGCCGGGATTGCTGCGAGTATCATGATGACCGCGACTATTCCAGCGATCTTCTGACGAGGGGTAGTCTCGGGTATCCGGCCCCAGCGCGCCAGCGATTCGCCTGCCATGGCTAAGGAACCTGCAGAGAGGAGCAGCCACGCTGCGATATAGCACTTGAAGACGGTGTTCATCCGGAAGTAGGTCTCCCCCATGTTGTCCTGGAGGTAAACAAGCTCGGTTATGGTTATGAGAATGAGGCCGAGGATCGCGAAGAGCGGGGGTATCTCCTTTGGCTTGCGTGCAATAAGGAAGACAAGGGGTGCGACTGCTATCGCAGCAGCTGCATACCCGGCAAGGATAAAGGGAACGGTGACAAGGAGGAGGTACGGACGTTTTACGACATCGCGTGCGAGCAGGACGAGAAGGAGCACGATGAAGAATCCGTGGACAAGGAAGAACTGCGCCGGCTCCGAAGGTGTCGTGACGAGCGCAATCCCACCGGTGCTTGTTTTGAGCTGGAGGTAGAACGGTAAGTAGCAGGCGATCGCAAGCGGCGGGATGACCAGGAGAAACGGCAGCGACTCACTCCACGCAAGGGAAGACCGGTTCTGCCACAAGATGATGACGCCGAAGAAGACGACAATAGGCGCGTAGATGAGAACATCCCATGTATTGAAAAGCGGCATCGAACCGAGACTGACTGCAGCAAGGATGCAGATCACCCATCTCCCCATGGCGGAGAGACTGCCCCAGCGTTTATACGCGTATGCGAGGAGGAAGAGCAGGAAGATCTGGTTGAAGATCCCGATCACATGGGCATGAACGTCCCCCCACGTGAACGAGAAGAGCGGATACTCGTTTATAGTGCCGGTGATTGTCCGCGTGCTTCCCGAACCGATGTCCCAGAGTGCCTGGGCGACAGGAGTCCCCTGAAACACCTGCCAGAAGAACGCCGGGTTCGGGAGAATAAGGGATACAAGCGGGAGCCACTTGAACCGGTTCAGGAGCAGGTCACCGATCGCATACAGGGTGACTGCGGAGACCCCGAGTACAGTGGGGAGGGCGAGGTTGAACGCAACGGATGACGGCACGTCTGATACGATTGCGAGGCAGCCGAACATCCAGTAACCGAGGTAATAATAAACATTGAGGAAACCTCCCCCGAACCACGGGTCAATCGGAGGAACAACGGGTGCCCGGATCACCGATGCGAGGAATGCGTGGTCCATGAACTTCTCGGCATAGGAGATCGTCGGGTTGACAAACCGCACCTCCAGCATGAGGAAGAAGAAGATGGCAAAGACGAGCTCCCACCGCCACTGTTCTTTCAAGTCGCAAAGGGTATAGTGCCCTTTCATGAGGTTCCTGATGAGGAGACCTGCGAAGGGGATGAGTGCGAGGTGTATTGGGAGGCGGACAAGGCCGCAGTACCAGGAAAGGATCGTGAAGAGGAGGAGCGATGCGCCAAACGCCGTGGGATAAGCGTACCGGTCAAAGGATTTCTTCAGCGTCGGGTAGAGCGCAAGCTGCAGAAGAGAGATGACGAGAAACCAGCTGATGACCGAGAAGACCTGCTGCGTCTCGGGGATCAGGAGCTGTCCCCCCTGTCCAGACGGTTGTTCCAGGCTTTCTTTATGTTCGGGATCACCCAGTCACCGAAGAAATACATCGAGATAATCCCGCCAGCCACGGTGATCAGGTTTTTGATCAGGTGGTCGATAATCGCCACCAGTTTTGCATAGACATCGGGCATCCCCGCAAGGCTGAGCGTCTGGGCAACGAGGAACTCGTAGGTTCCCATGCCGCCCGGGGTGATGGGAACTGCCTTGATCAGGTTTCCGACAACGATGGCAAAGACGACCGTCGGGAATGCCATCTCCTGCCGGAACATCAGGATAACCGATAAGCAGACAAGCACGTCCAGCATCCAGATGACGAGGGAAGAGCACCCGAGGAGCACAATGGAACGGGGGGTGAGTGATGCTCTCCGAATCTCGTGCAGCATGGAGAGGATAATCCGCAGGTACCTGTTCTCCGACTTCAGGCGGTCCGAGAAGAAGAGGAAGATAAAGAAGAAAATCCCGAGGATAACGACAAGTGCCATGGCATAGATGTAGGCCGGGTTTCCGCTGGCGCGGAGGATGAACGGCAGCGCGATCAGCCCGAGCAGGGCTACCGTTATGATATCGAAGATCCGTTCGACGACAATCGAGGAGATGCCATCGGAATACGAGATATCATTCTCATGGTTCAGGATAAAGATCCGGACGACGTCGCCGATCCGGAAGGGTACAATGAGGTTGACGGTTTGGGAGACGAATATGCACCCGGTCGCTGTGCGGACGGAGACCTTGTCGTCCATACCCGCGAGGATTGTGTGGTACCGCCAGCCGCGGAGCCACCATGCGAGGAGGCAGATCCCCATCGCCGCAGCGAGATATTCAGGGACGATATGGATGAGAGCATCCAGCAGCTGGTCCTTTACTGAACCGAGCATGTATAGGATTATCGCGATGGCGATCAGGGTCGGAATGACAATCGCGGTGATCTTACGATACATGCAGCTGCCACCATAACCGGAGAATTGACCATCCCATCGTGAGCGAATCTTTCGCTTTTACCGTCGTCCCTTTTCCCGCCCGCCACGTTACGGGAAACTCGCAGACCCGGAATCCCACCCGCTGGCACCGGACGAGGAGCTCGGTGTCCCAGAACCAGTGCCGGTCCCGGATATCCGAAAGGATTGGGAGGATTTTTTCCCGGTCGAATGCTTTAAAGCCGCACTGGTGGTCGTACACCCTGCTCCCGAGGATGAGTCGTACAAGGAAGTTGTACGTCCGGCTCGCGATCTCCCTGCCTCCGGTACGAACGATATCGCTTGCCGGAAGGAGACGGGAACCAGTCGCGACGTCGCAGCCGCCCCGGATCGCGTTGACCAGTTCCGGCAGGTGTTGCATATCAGTCGCGAGATCCACATCGAAGTAGCAGACAACCCCTCCCTTTGCAGCACCAATTGCACGGTTCAGTGCCCGCCCCCTTCCGAGCCGTTCATCGGAATGAAAGAGCCGGATGTGCGGGTTTGCAGCTGCAAAACGGGAGACAAGGTCTGCGCTGCCGTCGCTGCTCCCGTCCTCGGCGACGAGGATCTCGAACCCGCCCGGAATTTCCATCGCGTCGAGAACAGCGGCTGACGCCGGAAGCGCGCGTTCGAGCGCAGCCCGGTCGTTGTAGACCGGGATGATTGCGGTCACCCCGGGATCAGCCATGGAGCACATTTCTCCTGATAAGGTCCGCCACTTCATTTCCTGCCCGGACTGCACCTTCCATGCTTCGCTCCGGGTAATTGGATAGTGAAAACATCCCTGCCATGAAAAGGCCGTCGTGCTGATAGGCCGGGATCTTCGAACGATACCCGACCGTATAGATGGGACCGGCGAACGGGTCGACTGCCATCCGGCTCCAGAGGATCTCATCGGGGCTGACGGAAAACCGGCGGCAGAAATCGCCGATCATATGGCGGTCGGCATTCTGCGGCAGACTTCCGGTAAAGTAGGACGCGAGGTAAACGATATGGCACCCGTACTGCTCCCATGGAATAAAATTTGTATGGGTGACGACCGCTCCGTAGGGAGCGGGGTCCTTCATATTCAGCCAGTAGATTCCGCCAGCGATATCTCTGGAAAGCCCGATTGTTGCACATGCCGCCCCCTGGTAACGGATCGGCCCGGTGGCCGGCCCACCGATCCGCTCCAGTTCCTGTGGCGGGATGGTCGAGATGATGGCATCGTAGGTCTCCCCGTTCACCTCCCATGCGGCGCTCTTCCGGCGCAACATCGTGACCGGCGTCTTTGTCAGAATTCTTCCTCCCTTCTTCCGGATGGATCCTTCGAGAGCATCGATCAGCTGGCAGAATCCACCGTCCAGGTACCCGAGTCGTTCGCCAGTTGTCCCGCGGTCGGAACGGATCGCGATCCGGGAGATGAGCCATGCAGCTGAGACATCGTGCCGGTTCTCCCCGAACTTGGCGTTGAGTAACGGTTCGAAGAACGACCGGTAAACGTCGTCCCCAAGGACGCTCTTCACATATTCTTCTGCCGTTATGCTATCGAGTCCGGCAGTATTGATGGAACGCGCCCGCAGGACGAGATACGCAAGTCTGGCCTTCGCTGCGAGCGAGAGGAACGGGTATTTCAGGATCTCCAGCGGAGTCGTCAGGGGGTAGATCCTGTCGCCGGCAACATACCCGGTCGAGGCGCTGCGCCATGCGAGCCGCCCGGAAAGACCAAGGTCGTTTAACAGGGAGAAGAAGGCCGTATCGTTCGAGAAACAGTGGTGGTAATATTTTTCGATCGAGAACGTCCCGAAGGTGTAGGACGAGAGGCACCCGCCGGTCACTGCCTGTTTCTCGAACAGGTCGATCTCGGCGTCTCCTGAAAGCGCGTGGGCAGCGGTAAGACCGGTCAGTCCTCCCCCGATAATACAGACCTTCATGTGGTACTATCCCCAGTATTATTTGGCTGAAATGAAAAAGCCTCCGTCAATTCTCGCCGGTTTCTGAAAAAACCCTCGGCGTATTATAACAAAGTTTTTGTACTGTCGAACTCAATTTCATTAAAACAACAGATTACCCGATGTATTCACGTTGGGAACCCCAATCTGACGGAGTCTCGCATGAGGGTATTTTTCATAGGTTTTGGCCAGGCGGGCGGTAAAATTGTCGATATGTTCATCGAGCAGGACCGGAAGCTTGGTACCAACAGCTTCCGCGGGATAGCCGTCAATTCTGCCCGCACGGACTTGATGGGGCTCAAGAACATCGAGTTGCGGGACCGGATCCTGATCGGCCAGACCCTGGTCAAGGGACATGGCGTCGGTACCGATAACGTAACCGGGGCACGGGTTACCGCCGATGAGATTGACAGTATCATCACGGCGATCGATACCCGGGGGACCCATGATGTTGACGCCTTCGTCATCGTCGCCGGTCTTGGCGGAGGGACAGGTTCCGGCGGTTCTCCGGTGCTGGCACGGCACCTCAAAAGGATCTACCGCGAACCGGTGTATGCACTCGGTATCATCCCCGCACCGGAAGAAGGGCGGCTTTACTCGTATAATGCCGCTCGGAGTCTGACGACGCTGGTTAATGAAACGGACAACTGTTTCATCTTCGACAACAGCGCATGGAAGAATGAGGGAGAGAGCGTAAAGAGCGCTTTTCACCGCCTGAACAACGAGATAGTGCGCCGGTTCTCTGTCCTGTTCCGGGCCGGCGAGGTTAGCCGGATGGGAGTCGGCGAGATGGTCGTCGACTCCAGTGAGATCATCAACACCCTCCGCGGCGGGGGGATCACTTCGGTAGGCTATGCGATCAGCGAGGTGGTCAGCAGCCACACCCGGAAGAAGCGGGGGCTTCTCGGGGGTATCAAGAACAAGCTGCAGAAACGCGAGGCGACAGAGGAAGTCCTTCTCGGCGAGGACAAGTCTGCCAAGATCGTCGCTCTTGTGCGCCGAGCCATGCTCGGCCGGCTCACCCTGCCCTGCGACTACTCCACCGCTGAACGGGCGCTCGTGCTCATTGCCGGCCCGCCGGATGAGATGGACCGGAAAGGGGTTGAGAAAGCGAAGAGCTGGGTCGAGGAGAACATCGCCGGAGTTGAAGTCCGTGGCGGAGATTACCCGGTCAACAGCGAGTACGTGGCAGCGGTTGTCATGCTCGCGACCGTAGGGAACGCCCCCCGCATCAAGGAGCTCCTCGATATTGCGAAGGAAACGAAGGAAGATGTTATCAAGTCAAAGGAGAAGAAATCGACTATGTTTGATGAGGGTATCGATCCCCTGTTTGAGTGAGGGCAGAGAATGAAGTGTTCGCTGAAATGGTTCCTGTTGTTATTCGTGTTTGTTGCCGCTCTTCCGGCAGTGTCTGCATTGTCCGTATCAACGGTCTCGGTCAGTCCCTCGGGTGACCTCACCCCGGGGACAACGGTAACCGCGTCGTTTACCATCGAATTCTCCTCGTCCGGTGACGAAACGTTCCCTACCGATGACTACCTCACTCTTTCCACGGACCTTGATAATCCGAACTGGAACGTTGTCCTCGTCCTGAATGAAATCGACAACCCCCAGCCTGTCGACAATGCAAAAACCATCGATCTCTCCGGGTGGGTACTCTCATACGACCCGGATGACGTCGAGGAATCCATGCGGGTCTCCCTGACAGGTACCGCCCCGAGCGTCACCTCAACCACGGAGAAGACAATCGTCGAAGTCTCCCAACTTGACAACAACGGGAACCTCGTGGATGAAGCGACGAGCGTCAAACGGAAAGTTGTTAACACGGGAGAAGTGACTGCAACGATCGCGGCGACACAGTCCTCTCTCGATGAGCTCAGGATTGCGATCGACGAAAAGTACGCCCTCGGTGTCGATACCGGCGCGGCGGAGGATAAGTACAACACCGCACAGTCCGCGATCGCAAGTGCCAAGGCACAGCCCGCAAGCGGTTACTCGAATGCGATAGCGAGCCTTGAGACCGCAGGACAAGCGATCTCCGACGGGCAGAAAGCGCTGGACAAGGCCTGGGCAGAGAAGAAGGTCGCAGATGCACAGGTCCCGATCAGCCAGACCGATGCCCTCATTACCTGGATCAGACCCAACGCAACCAGCAGCGAATACAAGTCAGCGCTCTCCGAGATCTCGACACAGAAGGAGCTCGCAACAGGACTTGTCGACGATGCAAACGATGCCATCAATGCCGGAAATTATGACAATGCCCGGGAGAAGGCAGATGCGGCATTCCGGAAAGCGAACGAGTCATATACCTCTGCCCTGGCCATAAAAAAGAGCATGATGACCGGGTTCAATCCGCTCGGAATGATCGGGGGCCTCTTCAAGGGCAGTACCCTGATCATCGTCATTGTCCTCCTTGTCATCATCGGCGCTGTCGGATATGTCATTTACCGCAAGCGCACCCAGTGGGACGAACTGGGTTGATCTTTTTTCTTTTCCTCAAAAGGATGTACTCCGGGTAGTCCCCAGCACAATTGGACCCTCTTACTTCGGCGATTACGTTTTCTGTGGGCAGTCACGGCACCCGAAGGTGAAGGAATTCATCAGCATGGGAGCAACCCCTCTGGTATCTCATCAATGATCCGATTGCTCACGTAATATGGGTCAATCGAAGCCCAGGCTTGCCGGAACTTTCCCGGGTTATCGGACAGGCGATGCCTCCCGGGAAACACGGTAGTTAAAAAAAGCAAATGACAGGTAGCTTGGAAATTTTTAGGGTAATTCACAAAATTCATTGTTATCCATAAAAAGATACCGGGATGCTGTCTCACGCTGCAGTTTCTGCCAGCGATGAGAGTTTGCTGTTCTCTTTTACGAACACATCGATATTGATACTGCCCATCTTACCATCGCGGCGGAAATAGTATTCAAGGAGCCGGTCTTCGTTGTCATAATAAGAGAACCAGTAACAGAGCTTGTAGGTGCTCTTCGTGTAACCGTCGATAGCATCGTAACTGTCGGTATCGTGAAGGATGATCATTTCGGGATCGGTCGAAACCAGATCGGAAATCTCGATCTTCTTGCCGTAGAAGGTGATCCTGTCCCAGGCATCCCCCCGGTAGTACCAGGGGAGCGGCCAGTAGTTCTCGGAGGCGAGCACGATGCCGTCCGCATGGTCCATAAGATTCATTACCCGGCGCATCTCTTCGGAGTTCTGCACCTGGATGATCGGTTCGTTGATGTCCGCGGGGACAAAGGCGACATGCCAGGTCATCACGATCAGAAAGAGTGTCCCGATAAGGGCAACGCCGATCTTCCATCCGTTGAGCCGGTACGTAGCAACAAAGACCATCGGCAGCAGTTGGGGGATGATCAGCCAGGGCACTTTCTCGCCCACCCACGCATAGAATGCCATGGTGAGGAGCATCCACCAGATGCAGAACCGTATGAACTCGTCCCGCTTGTCCGGAGCCCGGATACCTGCGGTCAACTGGTGGACACTTGTCCGGACGAGATCTTCTGTTGTCAGGGTAAACGAACGGTTCCGGACCCAGTTTGTGATCTTCTTTCCACCGATTGCGAGCCGGTCGAAAGGCACGAGGAACTGGACGAGCGCGATCATCGCGAGGATGAAGATCGGGAGCTCGTAGAGAAGGTAGAGCGGGATATAGAAGAACCACGGGCCGCCCAGCCGCTGCTGGTTATGCATTGCGCTCCAGTGCTCGATGGCCTCGTACCACCCGCTTGTCGTGATATTGAAGTTCTGTCCTGTCAGGGTCTCAGGGTGCCCGCCGAAGCCCGTATAGAGAACGGCCATAATCCCGGCGATGAGCACAATCCCGAAAAGGAGGTCTGTCTTCCATTGGGGGGGGAGGATGAACCGTTTCTGCCACAGGGCAATGATGAAGAAACCTCCGATGATGATGAGGATGACTGGCATCTCTTCCTTGCAACAGAGAGCGCCTGCTGTGGCAATAGCAGCAAGGATCGCATACCGCGTCTGCTTCCGCTCAAAATATGCAAGGATGGCGACAACCAGCAGCAGGGAGAAACCAAGCATGAAGATATCGTGCCGCAGGAACCGGGAGAAGTAGACCATGTCAGGCGATATGGCGATGAGAAGTGCGGCGATCAATGTCTGGGTCTTATCGAGGTACCCGAGCCGGTAGATACACCAGATGAGGGGGATGAGGAGGAAGCCGAAGAATGAAGGGAGGATCCTCCCGACGAGGTCTGAAGCCCCGAAAATCGCAAACATCCCGGCGGTAACGAAGTACAGGAACGGGCCATGGTAGCTCGGGTCGTAGCTCCAGGCGCCTTTGGTCAGAAGATCGTAGCTGAACCATGCATGGATAGCCTCATCGTGGTGGAAGAGCTTGAGGTCGAGGAAGGCGAAGCGGAGGACGAACGCGAGAATCAGGATAAGAAAAAACGTCCGTTCAAAAGTGAAAATTGTTTTTATCCGTTCCGGAAAGCCAGCGGCCGGCACGCCGCACCTTCAGCTTTCCAGGACAATCTCGATACCGATATCCTTGGGAACCTGGATGCGCATCAGCTGGCGCAGTGCGCGCTCGTCAGCATCGATATCGATAAGGCGCTTATGGACCCGCAGCTGCCAGCGGTCCCAGGTTGCTGTGCCCTCGCCGTCGGGGCTCTTCCGGATCGGGACAACGAGCCGTTTTGTCGGAAGTGGGATCGGACCAGCCAGATTCACACCCGTGCGTTCTGCGATCTCCCGTATTCTCTCACAGACCATCTCTACTTTATTGAAATCAGTGCCTGTCAGGCGGATTCTGGCTTTCTGCATCGTGTATCACCAAAAAAAAGTTATCTCATCTGTTTTTTGTTGATCGCAATGCACATTCCTGCTGCGATCGTCGAACCCATATCACGGATGGCGAACCTCCCGAGCTGCGGGAGTTCCTTGACATTTTCGATGACCATCGGTTTGCTCGGCTTGATCTTGACGATCGCGGCATCGCCGGTCTTCAGAAACGTCGGGTTCTCTTCCTTCGTCTGACCGGACCTTGGGTCGAGTTTCTTCTGGAGCTCGATGAACGTGCACGCCGTCTGGGTCGTGTGGCAGTGGAAAACAGGGGTATAACCAACGGTGATTGCGCTCGGGTGCTGGAGCACGACGATCTGTGCGGTGAAGTCCTCTGCAACGGTTGGCGGGGCCTCGATCGGACCGCAGACATCGCCGCGGCGGACGTCGCCCTTGCCGATACCGCGGACGTTGAATCCGATGTTGTCACCGGGGACTGCCTGCGGAATCTCTTCATGGTGCATCTCGATGGACTTGACTTCCCCATCCTTGTTGGCGGGCATGAAGGCGATCTTCATCCCCTTCTTCATGATGCCGGTCTCGACACGCCCGACGGGCACGGTGCCGATACCGCTGATGCTGTAAGCATCCTGGATCGGAACACGGAGTGGCTTGTCGGTCGGTTTCTGGGGCTCCTTGAATGTGTCGAGTGCCGGGATGAGTGCCATCCCCTTGTACCAGGGGGTTTCAGGACCAACGGTCTTTATGTTAACGCCATTGAGCGAACTGATCGGGATGAACATGATCTCTTCCGGCTTGTACCCGACCATCTTGACGAGGTCCGAGAGATCCTTCTTGACTTCGTTGAACCTCTTCTCGTCGTACTTGACAGCGTCCATCTTGTTGATAGCGACGATGAGCTGGGTGATACCGAGTGTCCGTGAGAGAAATACATGTTCCTTGGTCTGCTCCATGACACCATCGGCAGCTGCAACGACAAGAATTGCCGCGTCTGCCTGCGATGCGCCGGTGATCATGTTCTTGACAAAGTCGCGGTGTCCGGGACAGTCAACGACCGTGTAGTAGTACTTCGGCGTGTCGAACCGCTTGTGGGCGATATCGATGGTAATACCTCTCTCACGCTCTTCTTTGAGGTTGTCCATGACCCATGCGAATTCGAACGTTGCCTTTCCCTTGCTCTCGGCCTCCTTGCGGTAGGCCTCGATGATATGTGCCGGTACCGCGCCGGTCTCGAACATCATGCGGCCAACGGTAGTGGACTTTCCGTGGTCGATGTGGCCGATGACGGCGAGGTTCATGTGGGGCTTGTCAGCTGCCATAATCTTTCACCAATATATCTGCGAAAACTGTCCCTTCAGCCAGTTTGTGCGAGTATTACTTATAGGCAAGCCATCTATATAAATCCTGTCGGTTGCGGCGGAAAAACACCGTGAAAAATCCCTGAACATTCACAACAAAACATCATCCGTAAGGGACGGGGGCGGTTACGGGAAAACCGAAACCCATAATGGGGGAGACCGGCAACCGGAACGTGTTCGTTATGAAAACCCTGGAATTTCACCGCGATGAGAAGAAGGACCGAATCACCGTCGCCTGTGCTGACGGGGAGATCTCGGTCTACAGCCACTGCGGCTACTGCCGCCATTGCAAGGGGGTCGTTGTCGGGAGACGTACCGTCGAGACGCCCCAGATCAAGGCGGGCGCCGATTTACGCCGCGGGACATCCGGGGACGACACGCTGATGAATGCTGCGATGATGTTCAACACCCTTGTCCGTGACGGGTCCGCCATTGCATGCGACGACGATGCGAACGAAGGGTTCCAGCGCCGGTACTGATCCGGAAATTCCCCTCGTGTGGCGAAAAATTACTTCTCTTATTCTTTTGGGTCGCCGCCAGATGCTCCTGCAATCTCTTTTCGGAATTTTGAAAACTGGATATCGTCCAGCTGGTCGGAGAGGAGACGGCCGCTCCATGCCCTGCGGTATACCCAGTTGACGATCTTCTCGACGGCAGCGACTGCTGAATCAGCATCCGGGACGGTCGTAAGTTCCCTGCCGACCCTCGGGTGGCGCCCCCGGCGGCCCCCGACCGTGATAAGGAAATGGCGGTTCTTTGCAACGATGATGCTGTACGGGCAGGAGTTGATGCAGACCCCGCATTGGACACATTTTGTTTCGTCGAGAACACAAGTTCCACGACGGATCCGGATTGCTTCCTCCTTGCAGTACTCGGTGCAGGTGCCGCAGCCGGTGCATTTACCCTCGGCGCGCACCGGCACGGCCCGGCCGATGATCCCGATCTCGTTGAGCATCGGGCTTGTGCATGCATTCGGGCACCCGGAGATCGCGATCCGGACCTTAACGGGCATCTCCTTCCCGAATAGTCTCTCATCGATTTTCTGCGCGAGGCTGATCGTATCGATGTTGGCGAATTTGCAGCGCTCGGTGCCGGGACAGGCGATCACGTTGACGATCTCGTCCCGCTCTGACCCGATCGGCGTCCCGTTCTTCTCGAGCGCCCGGTTGATCTTTTTGAGGTTCTCCGGCCGTACATGCGGGATCTCGACCGTCTGGCGGGTCGTCATGTGGATGATCCCGCCCCCGTATTTCTTTGCAATCGCCGCAATCCCCCGTATCTGTTCTGTCGTGATCCGGCCGGCCGGCAGGCGGACACGGACCGTGCAGAGGTCGGGGTTCCGTTCGGTTATCACCCCCCCCTTCATGTGGATGCCGATATCGATCTTCATCGGTACTACATCGGGAAACGTTGGATAAAAAGGGATTGGATGATGTCAGGGTTCATGCAAGCGCTATCGCGGTGATGACAAGCGCCCGGGTAATCTCATTAGATGCCCCGGCGACGTCCCCGTTGACTCCCCCGAACAGGTTATTCGCAAGGAGGAGAAGGATCGCGGGGCTGGCGACCATGACGATCGCAGCAACCGCAAGTTTGAGCGGTGCTACGGGGAGCAGGATGAGGGGAAGACAGAGGAGTGCGGCGACAAACGGGAACGATGGCTGCGCGAACCCGTGCAGGTAACTGTGGATCCCGTCAGCGAACGGTTTTCCTGCCGCTGTTAAGAATGCCATCGAGAACTTTGCACAGACTTCACCGATGAGGATCGCGGTGGCGACCGATGACGCGGCAGCAAGGCCGGCGAACAGCAGGAGGGTTACAACGATCCCCATGGCGACGCCGCCCGCCCCGGTCTGCCGGTCGGTGAGCGCCCGGATCCTCTTCTCACGGTCCCCGTGCGCCATCATCCCGTCGCCGAAATCAAGGAGCCCGTCGAAGTGGTGGCAGCCGGAGATGAGGAGAACCGCAGCCACGGCGACCGACGCTGCAAGAAAGGGATTTGAAATCCAGATGACAAGAACCGCCGCTAAGCCCCCGATGATGTACCCCGCGACCGGATAGAGATAGGAGGCTTTTGCAAACGCCTCGAATTCCGCCGGTTTCCCGAGCGGGAGGATGGTTGCGAACTGGAGCAGCGCGATGAGGGACTTCATACACACTCGCTGTAGAGCCGTGAGGTGCATCCGGCGATGAGACCTGCGACTGCATCATCGAGGAAAGGCCCGAGTGTCCTGAGGATCCCCGGCTTCTTCTGGTCGTACCGGGTGAACTCGAACCGGGCATATGTCCCCCCGATACATTCCGCAATCGCCATCCCGATGATCTCATCGGAGAGGAGGAAAACGGGATCATCTTTGATCTCCGAGTCCTTGCGTCTTACGTACAGCTCGTCCTCGAGGAGGATCGCCCCGAGCAGAAGGGACGCGATATTGGGATCGGCAAGGTATTTCCGGATCTTCCGGTGCAGTTCTGCCGCCGCATCCGTAGTGTCCATACCATGGGAGACGTAGAGTTCCATGGCGGCCGCAACGATAGAGTCTTCCGAGATCCCCTTTTGTTCCAGCCTCGCTTCGATCTCAAACATGTGATCAGTGGTTCGGAAACGCTGGTATTATTAGATTGTGGAATCTGTCGGAAGAATTAGCACAGGCGCTCTTCATACAACAGGAAAAACAGGAAAATTTTCCCGAACGTCCGGTCACCGTCCCGGATCCCTGCGTATCTCCTCCTAATGCCGTGCAAATCTTTACGAGACCTTCGGAACTTTGGACTTCATTGTGAGTGCGGCCCTGCGGATGCGGGCATTATCATCCTCATTATCATCCTCATTATCATCCTTATTCCCGCATTCGGAGTCCCCATTATTGAGATCTTTATTTATCGTACCCGGATGTCCGGAAAAGCAGAAGGCAACCGTGGATAATCCTGGGATGAAAAGGACGAAAGTTTCCTTTCTGCGGGCCGGCTAGGTTTCCATGACATTGTCTGGCGGGCTGCAGATTTCCCAGAACAGATTCGATGAGAATCGACCAGTGGTCAGGACAATACTCTCTGCTGACGCAGAACCTCGTCGATCTCATTCTGGAAGAAACCACGATCACGGACCGGGAACACCCCCCAGTCACCGGTTACCGGAGATCAGACCATCCGGAAGTTGACGGGGCCATCGAACCGGATCCGGTCGTACCTGGAAGAGAATATCACCATCATCGCCCCCGTCCTGAACGTTCATTAATCCCGTCGCTTTCCTCTGCATTTCACGATCGATACCTTGATGCGATGTTCCCGTGCATAGATCCGGTGCATTACCATGGCATTCCTCTCGGAAACGCCCGACATCAGGGCAAAACGACCTGCATTCTGCGGCATCCTTGCAAACACCCTGCTCTCGACGGTCCCCGGGATCTCCGGTGCCGGCCCGACGCCTGCCGGAACCCTTCTCACCCCTGCCATGGACGCCGAACTGATCCTTAAGGGTGCGATCACCAGCATGCCCGGCACCCCGAATACCCCGACCGGGTGCCCGACACCTGCCGTGATCACCCGGGCGATGATGGACCTGTGCGGGATCGTACCGCTCTTTGTCAATGCCGGCCTTGCGAGACCCCCGTCCGTCCCCTGTATCGAGATGTACAGCCCGGCCGGCGGAGACCCCCGGAATGGCGATGCCGTCACAAACGCAGCGGTACTTTTCGAACGCGGGATGTGGCTCGGAACCTATCTGTCAGGGACAAGCGACCTGCTGGTGCTGGGGGAGTCAGTACCGGGCGGGACCACAACCGCGCTCTGCGTCCTGCGGGCCCTCGGGTACGATGCCGCGGTCTCCAGCAGTTTTGTCTCGAATCCCGTTTCTCTCAAAGAAGAAGTCTGCAGGGCAGTCGTAAGAAGGGTCCGGAACGATGCCATTACCGATCCGCTTGCGGTCGTCCGGTACGCCGGCGACCCGATGATGCCGGTTGCCGCCGGGATCGCACGATCGTACCGGGGGACACTGATCCTTGCCGGCGGCACCCAGATGCTTGCAGTCGCCGCACTCCTGCGGGCGATGGACGTCCCTCTCCCGTTGATAGCGACAACCGTGTATGTACGGGATGATCCGTCCGCAAACATGGCGGCGCTTGCCGGGGCTGTCGGAATTACTGCATTCTATGTCGACCCCGGGTTTCACCATCTCGGGCACAACGGCCTTGCCCGGTACTGCAGGGGAGAGGTCAAGGAAGGAATGGGTGCCGGGGGGGCAATGACCCTCGCCGCGATCCTTGGACACTCCCCGGATACGATCCGGAAAAAGATCCTCGCGACGGTAAGCGCATACTCCTGATGGAAAAACCGGATCCGGTATTCAGCAGCGCGGCGATGAAAAAAACCGGAAAATGGCCGCATTCAGCTGACAAGGGCTTATAGCGCCGTACCGCATACCTTTAAGGGAATGCGACCCATCGCTGTGGTCAATAATTACGGCCAGTTCAACCACCTTATCCACCGGACACTGAGAGATCTCGGGATCCCGGTTACCCTCGTGTCGAACACGACCGACCCGGATGATATTGCAGAGAGATACGGCGGCATCATACTCGGGGGAGGGCCGGCGATCGAGCGGGCGGGGAACTGTGCACAGTACCTTGCCCTTGGTCTCCCGGTACTCGGGATCTGCCTCGGGCTTCACGTGATCGCCACGGCATCCGGAGGCCGGGTGCAACCGGGAAAGAGCGGCGGATACGGCCCGGTTGAGGTCACGATCTGCGATCACGACGCCATCCTCGCCGGCTACCCCGGTTCGATCCGGGTCTGGGCATCACATGCCGATGAGGTTGTCGGCATCCCCCCCGGCTTTGACCTCCTCGCGACCTCCGATATCTGTGGCGCTGAGGCAATCGCACTTCCTTCCCGGAACCTTTACGGGATCCAATGGCACCCCGAGGTCAGCCATACCGAAGACGGGAATCGTATCTTCGAGAACTTTTATGCAATAGTCCGCGAATACGGGGCATGCTGATATCGGTCTTTCTGCCATGACGTCCCCTGATTCTCTTGCCGGACAGGTCAGGTCAATCGGCTTTGTCTGTACCGGCTGCGGCAGGTGCTGCGGACAGACGGAGGAGGACTCCGGGCTTGTCATGGTTTCGTGCGCCGAGATCCGCGCCATCATGGCGGCGACAGGGCTTCCATGGGAGGAGATCGCGGAGCCCTACCCGGCGACGGTTGATGACGGAAAGGGAAGCGTGTTTGCGCTCGGGTGGTGCCTGCGGCAGGAGAAGGATGCCTGCCGGTTCTTTTCGGGCGGACGGTGCAGGATCTATACCAGCCGTCCCTGGATCTGCCGGACGTACCCTTTTATGCTGGATGGGGATACCCTGGTGGTTTCGGCCTGCGAGGGACGGGGATCTCCTATCGATGAAAGGGCAGCGCAGGGGATTGCCTCCGATCTCCTGTGCCGGCGATCCGCCGAAGAACAGGAAGCGTACGGGGTACAGGCCGTGCTTTTACGGAACAGGGTTCCTGCAGGTCCCGGAATTGTTGTTGACAGCGAGGGGGTGAAGGTATATCATGGCTGAACTGCGAATCGTCGGTACTGCCCATGTCTCGAAGGAGAGTGTGGACGAGGTCGAGGCTGCCTTTGCAGAGTTCAATCCGGATGTTGTTGCCGTCGAGCTTGACCCCGGCCGCTACGCCGCGCTGAAGAAGAAGATGGCGGAGCCGACGGTATCAGAAGTCCTCCAATCGGGCAACTTCACCCAGCTCCTCATCCAGTGGACGCTCTCCTACCTCCAGCGGAAGATCGGAATGGATGTCGGGGTCGAACCCGGCGCAGAGATGAAGGCTGCAATCGCGAAGGCCGAGGAGGGGCACAAGCGGATCGCCCTCATCGACCGGGACATACGGATTACCCTCTCGCGGTTCTGGAAGACGATGAGCCTGTGGGAGAAGATCAAGATGTTTTACGCCCTCTTTGCATCCATCGTCGGCGTGGAGGGCGAGGAGATCGACATCGAATCCCTCAAGCGCGACGACGTGATTGCATTCGCGATGGAAGAGTTCCGGAAGTTCTCCCCCAACGGGGCACGGGCGCTCATTGACGAACGCGACGCGTTCCTCGCCCACCAGCTCCTGGCTCTGAATGCCGGGGAGGGGCGTGTTCTCGCGGTGATTGGAGCCGGCCACGTGAAGGGGGTTCGCGGCTACATGGAGAACCCGGAAACCCTTCCCCCCATTGCCGACCTCACGAAAGATGTAAAAACCCCCCCGTGGGGGATGATCTTCGGTGTCGCGGTAACCGCGCTTTTCGCGCTCATGATCGTCGCTATCGCGTTCTCCGGTGTCGGCTGGGACGTGCTTCTCTGGGCACTCATCTACTGGGTTCTTGTCCACGGTATTCTTACGGCAGTTTTTACCCTTGCTGCCGGGGGTCATCCTCTCTCCGCCCTTACCGGCTTCGCCGTTTCATGGTTCACCGCGCTCAACCCTCTCATAGCAGCGGGTTGGTTTTCAGCAATCGTCGAGGCGAAGATCCGCAAGCCGTCACCGGCTGACGTACGGCGGATCTTCGAAGCCGAATCATTCTCCGATATGTGGAAGATCCCACTCTTCAAGGTTGTGCTGGTAGCAGCGCTTGCCAATGTCGGGAGCACGCTTGGGACGGTTCTTTATTTCATCGTAATCTTCCCGTGGCTCGGCATCGACCCAACCGTAGTTGTAGGGCAGGGTTTTTCCAACATGTACCCGGCCTTCCTCTCCCTGTTTTGATATGCCCCGTCAGCCTCCATGTCCAAACCCTCAGGTTTATCATTGATTCAGGTAATGGTTCATTACCAAGTATGGAAGGTTGAGGACATGCGAATGAAGGTAATCGTTATTGTACTTATGTTGTCGGCGCTCGTATACCCGGTAGCAGGAGCGATCAACACGATCGAGCCGGGTAACACGGTCTTCATTGGTGAGGACAACCTTGATGTCACCGCTGCGCTCGCGTCGTATGAAAAACTCGCGCATTTCTCCGGGGGGGACGATCCGGACCGGATCATCACCGTGACGTCGCCGACGGCTTTCTATATCAGTCCGTCGGACTTCTCGGACCGGAGTGGCGCCTGGTACGCCTGGAGTGACACCGCGACTAAGGCGTCGGCCCCCGTGGCGTTCTATGTCGATGACCCGTACCTGACCGTGAAAGTAAGGGATATTGATCTCGACATCGATGTCTCGGACAAGTGGATCCCCCGCGGGGACAACGCCGGGTTCACCCTCCAGACCAACCTCGGTGTCATGACCGAACGGGGAATCGCCGGCGCCCCCATCACGATCAAGGTGAAGTCCCCCTCGGGGACAACGTATGCAACGCTCGCGGATGCCGCGGGAAATGCCCAGTCGCTTGACGTGGAAGTCCCCTCGAGTCCCTACGACCCCGGCATCAGCTGGTATACCGGTGACTCTCGGTACTCTTCCGGCAGCTACACCGTATATCTCGAATGCAACGCGAACAATATGAACGATAACTATTACAAGGAAGGAACGACGATCTCGAAGAAGGTGACCGTCCTTGTCCAGAGCAAGAACCCGCTGATCACATCTCCCACGGAGACGACCGCGACAACAATTGCGACAACGACGCTGGCAACTCCTGTTCCAACGACGGTTTCCCCGACAACGGCTGCAACGACCTCCCTTCCTGCAACAACCACCGTACCTGCGACGGTTCCCGTAACAACCATGACGACCGCAACGGTCATGGCCACAGCCACCGCGACACCGACTGCTACCGCCCCGGGATTTGGTATGGCGGTATCCCTCCTCGCGGTCCTCGCAGCAGGGGCGTTCCTGATCAGCCGCCGGTAATCTTCTCCCGAACTTTTTTATCTGCCGGAAGGCTAATCCTGCAACCATGAACGTTGTTACCACGGTAATCAAGTCCCGCCATTCTGTCCGGAAGTTCAGACCCGATCGGATCGACAGGACCGCGATCGCGGATGCCATTGAATGCGCCCGTCATGCCCCGACCGCGAAGAACGTGCAGCCCTGGCTCTTTGGCATCGTTGTGGAGAAAGCGGCACTGAAGGCGATCGCAGACCTGACCGATAACGGGAAGTTCATCGCCGATGCCGCCGCCTGCTTTGCCGTCTTCGGTGAGAAGAATGAGAAGTACTATCTCGAGGACTGCTGTGCTGCGACCGAGAACCTGATCCTCGCCCTCCAGGCCCATGGAGTCGGGAGCTGCTGGGTTGCCGGGGAGAAAAAAGGGTACGCGGAGGCCGTTCGCATCCTGCTCGGCGTTCCGGATGCATACACGCTCGTCTCCCTCGTGCCTGCCGGGCTCCCCGCGGACATCACGATCGCCCCGAAGAAAGAGCTCAAGAAAGTCCTGTTCACGGAACGGTTTAAGAAAGAATAATTTTTGCGTCTGCCGTATTTTTCGGGATCGGGTGCGCCCGTCTCACTTCCCGATGTTCCCTTCCTTTTTTACGAAGATCTCCATGTCCGTCTTGACATAATCCCCGGCAAACTCGAGCTGGTACGTCCCGGCATTCCGGAGCACGACGACCTGCTCGTCCAGCGGGGTCCCATAATCCTTGCCCCAGCCGACCCGGTCAACCGGTTCCCCGTCAACGGAGACCGTTATGGTGTACCATGCCCACTCGAAGGGACGGACGACGATTGCGGTGTCAATCAGCTTGGCAGCATCACGGGGGGAGAACCATTTTTTATCGGTGATATTGTAGGGAATGACCGAATAATGAATGACCATCGGGGGATTCTTTAAATCAAAGGTCACCCGGAAGGCGTTCGCGTTGGAAAATTCCCAATCATCGTGGTAAATGGAGACATAATCATCCAGGTCGTACTGCAGGTCTTCGGTGTTCTCCGGGGAAGTGAAGAGTTTCCTGTGGCTTGCGGAGGTGAGGGCAACGTCTGTTTCAACCGGGACCGGCTCTATCGTGACGTACCGCAGGATGGGGACGGGTGTCGGTGCGGCCTTTGTCCTGACCGGTATGGCCTCCGGTGTCACCGGCATGTTCAGCGCGGCTACGCCCACGAGTGCCTCTACTTCCGGCACGGTAATCCCCGATTGGATCCCCGCATCCGGTGCGGGACCCCCTTGGGTCGGTTCCGGAGTCTGTACAGCAACTCCTGAGTTCCTGATGACGGAGATGGTCCCGGCCTTTTCCGAAGCTACGGTCTTTCCGGCAGGACTGGTGATGTTCAGGAGGGTCCCGCCCTCGGATATGACGAGAGGCACTGCCATCGTTGCGAGGATCATGATAATGAGCGCGAGCGCCCCGAAGGTGACCGGGTAGTACGGTTTATAGGGATCATCCGATCCCGGTTCAGCGGATGTATAGGTGAGAATGGGTGAGACCGAGACCTCGCTTGCCGGCCTGCTGTCAACATGGATGAGGAACCGGTGCTCGTCGTGCCGCTTCCGCGGGACCCCGCCCTCGTACCGGGAGAGCGACATGCCCGGGTACTCTGCAAGCTCGTGCTGTACCTTCCCCGGTATCGCGAGAGCGGAGATGACCTCCTGGGGGAGACGGCCCGGTCCCTGGGCCTGCGCGATCCGCTCGTTCAGGATCCGGAGGAGTTTTTTCATGTCATCCCACGAGCAGTCGAGGTCCCCGGTTGCATGCGCCCGTGGCTTGCCTTCGAGGGCGCACTCGAAGTCATCGGTCTCTGCCTTATCAAGGCACTCCTGTATCAGAGCGGGGATCTCTTCGCCGGGAACCTCTTTTGAAAAGGTCTTTAAAAGCGATATTCCGATGATGGTTACAAGTTCGTCGCTGATGGTAAAATCGGGCGAGAGGCTGTTGAACGCGGCAACAAACCCCCCGAGCTCGCATAAAATGCTCCGGGTGTCAGCGTCTTTCTTAAGTTTCCTTTCGATCGCATTGTGCAGGGGGAGGACAATGGCGTTGATCTCCGCCGCGGACCCGGAATACAGGTCTTCCTGGTGGCGCCTTTTTTCGTCCTCGAACATCTTGAAGAACGCACCGAGGATGAGGATATAGTTTGCATCGATCCCTTTCTTGTGGAGGAGGACGTAGATCTTCTCGAGATCGTTAAGAAACGCAATAATATCCGTGCACAACCGCAGCCGCATGAGCGCCGCCGGTCCGTTACCGGATGCCTGGACGTCAGACTCCGCCTCCTGTTTCTTCTCGTAGAAGAACAGGAATGCGTTCTCGAGGCTGTGCTCCCGCACATCGATGAACCGGCGCTGGAAGAGCTCGAGAAAGATCCGGATGGAATTTTTCCGGGACTCATCGTAAAGATGGCAGTAATTCGCGCAATACTTCCGGAAGATACGATACTCTTCTTCACTGAAGTTAAGAGTAACGTTTCCCATGGTAGTTAACTCATCTCTTTGTCCGGGTATTTTTAGTTTTCACCGATCGAATTCACCGGATTATCTTCCTGTTCGAAAAACGCAGAAACACCGGGTTCTCCATAAAAAAGGCAGGTCCCTTCCCGTGTTTAAATCCGACGGGAAGCAGTTGTTTGGACTTGTCTCTCTATGCTGTCCCGCCGTTTTCCTTCAGGTACTTTACGGATTTGAAAAGGAAGAACCCGACAACCCCGAAGGTGACGACTGGCGAAAGGTATGCCGGGATCTCGAACCCGAATCCGTCCATCACCATGATTGTGCCGAGGAAAAGGATCGAGTACATTGCGCCGTTTTTCAAAAAGATGTACTTCTTGATGGTGGCAACATTCCGTATCGTCATCTCCCGCACCACGAATGCCCCGAGGCCGTTTCCTATGATGATGAGCGGGACCGAGAGCGTAAACGCGAATGCCCCGAGCACGCCATCGATGGAGAAGGTCGCATCGATCACTTCAAGGTAGAAGAGCTTGGAGATGTCCGACATCCCGCTCCCCATCATCTTCTTCTCCTGCAGTTCCGCATTCTGCCGGAATCCGTGAACAATAAAGAAGGCTGTTGAACCGACAACGGCGCCGAACGCGACAAGCGGGTTATGTTGGAGGGCGAGCCAGACGATCACGGTCAGCAGGATGGAGACGACCGCATAGAACCATACGCCCTTGCTCTCGATATACCGCTCTCCCCGGAGTCCGTAGTGCTTCTCCTCGAGAAAGATCCAGTGGAAGAAGAGGAAGATTAAGAAGATTCCCCCGCCCATGAGGAGGACCGGGGCAGACTGCTCGATTGCCTCCATCACCCCGGGATCGGAGGAGAATGCCGCGAAGAACGCCTCAACAGGACCGAGTGAAGGTGTCGCGAACCAGACGATGAGCCATGGCAGCAGCCCCCGGATCACGAAGACCGCAAAGATGATCCCCCAGAGGAGGAACCAGCGGCGTGCCCGCTCGCCCATCGTCGAGAGGACCTCTGCGTTGATGATGGCATTGTCGATGCTGCTGATCGTTTCGAAGAGACAGAGGCCTGCGATGATCAACAAGACCGACAGGATATCCATAGTATGCGGGAAAAGGATCTGTCGTTTGCTCCTTTAAAGGATTTGGCTGCATATGACTGCCGGCGAAGGAGGGTCAATCCCTCACCATTGAGGCACGACAACAGGGGATGGAAGAAACGGTCAGGGGTGAAGGCCGGGCAGCAGTGGCGCGGTCCCCCCCGCGGCAGGAGGCAACCCTTATGCACACCTGCCACATACCATTGCGTATGAACCGGCCAATCCTGCAGGTGGCGCTTGACGTAACCGAACTCTCCCGTGCCATCCAGATTGCAGAGGAGTCAGTCGCGGGTGGAGCGGACTGGATCGAGGCGGGAACGCCTCTCATCAAGAGCGAGGGGATGCAGGCGGTCCGGGCACTCCGCGGGAAGTTTTCAGACCTGACCGTTGTTGCCGACATGAAGGTTGCCGATACCGGCACGCTCGAAGTTGAGATGGCAGCAAAGGCCGGTGCCTCGATCGTCGGGATCCTTGCCGATGCCGATGACACGGTAATCGAGGAGGCGGTCAGGGCGGCCCGGCTCTATGGGGTACAGATCATGGCAGACCTCATCAATGCCCCGGATCCGGTGAAACGTGCCGCCGAGATCGAACGCATCGGCGTGGACATCATTGCAGCACATACCGGTATCGATCAGCAGATGAAGGGGTTGAGCTCGCTTGAACTCCTGCGGTCCCTTGCCGGCACAGTTTCCCTGCCGATTGCGGTCGCCGGCGGGATCGATGCGGAATCGGCAGGAGAAGCGGTGCGCGCCGGTGCTTCGATCGTGATCGTGGGGGGCAATATCGTACGGTCCCGCGACGTCACGGGGTCCGCAAAGGCAATACGGAAGGCGATGGACCGGCCCCGATCCAAACGGGCAAAAAAAGTCACGGCTGATGACGAGATTCGTGCGATTCTTATGAAAGTTTCCGCCCCGAACGTGACCGATGCAATGCACCGGAAAGGGGCGATGGAAGGGATCGTCCCCCTCTGCACCGGGGTGAAGATCGCCGGAAAATCTGTCACCGTCCAGACCTTTGCCGGCGACTGGGCGAAACCCGTTGAGGCGATCGATGTCGCAGCCCCCGGCGATGTAATTGTGATCAACAACGATGGCGGGACGCATGTCGCACCATGGGGGGAACTTGCAACCCTCAGCTGCATAAAACGGGGGGTCGCCGGGGTTGTCATCGACGGGGCCGCCCGGGACGTGGACGACATCCGGAATCTGAACTACCCGATCTTTGCAAAGGCGGTCTGCCCCAATGCCGGGGAGCCCAAGGGTTTCGGCGAGATCAACGCAGAGATCCGGTGTGGTGGCCAGTACGTCCGGCCCGGCGACTGGATCATCGGGGATGAGAGCGGGGTCGTGGTCATCCCCCGCGAGCGGGCGTACGAAGTGGCGCGGCGGGCCCTTGAGGTCCGCAAAAATGAGGAACGGATCCGGGAGGAGATCGCACGGGGCAGCACGCTCTCGAAGGTGGCGGATCTCATCCGGTGGGAGAAACGGTAAATCCGGCCTTTTCCTTTCATTGAAAAGAACCTTTTTTTAAAATGGCTTCGGTTTATTTTCCCCATTTTCCGGATCATTATTATGAAGAATGTTGGGAGAAAATATTTTAGTATTTAGTAGTTCGTTAAATTGATTATACATCTGGGTTATTAATAACAATTATAAATTCTCCATTCAATACGTATACCACAAACCGTCATGATGCAGGACTACCAGCAAGAATTTTCCGCAATCCGCAACCTCCTCAGGGAGAATCCCGGCGGGATGAGTGTGACCGACATCTCCCGCGCGCTTCAGAAGAACAAGAACACTGTCGGGCGCTACCTTGACATCCTCCTGATCTCCGGGCAGGTCGAGATGCGGACCTATGGCATGGCGAAGGTCTACACGCTCTCCCAGCGGGTTCCGTTTTCGGCCATGCTCAGTTACTCGAAAGAACTGATCATGGTCCTTGATGCCGGCAACCGCATCGTTGACGTGAACGAGAACTTCCTCAAAGCCCTCCGCCTCGACCGTTCCGGCGTTGTGGGAAAGAACATCGAATACCTCCTCTCTCCGGAGATCGATATCCATGACCTGCTTATGAGCATTGCAGCGGGGAACGGGGAATCCGATACGGTCACGTTTCAGCCCAAAGGGGAAGGTGAACGGATATTCCGGATCAAGCACATCCCGACGGTGTTTGAAGATGGCGGTAAGGGGATGACGGTTGTCCTCGATGATATCACGAAGCAGATCCTTGCCGAACGGGAGATCCGGCAGAGCGAGGAGCGGTTCCGGATGATGGCGGACAACATTCAGGACGGGCTCATCATCATTGAGAACGGAAAGATCGTCTATGCCAACAAGCGGATCTCCGAGATCACCGGGTATTCGATCAAGGAGCTGTGGATGATGAAGCCCATCGCCATCATCGCGTCCGAGGACCAAAAGAAAGCAGAAGAACACCGGCGGGCAGTCGAGATGCATCCCGAAAAGCCCCGCGGTCTCCAGATCTGCATCATCCGGAAAGATGGGGAGCGGCGGTTCGTGTATTCAAGGGTCAGCGGGGTCCGGCACCACGACCGGTTCTATAACTTCGTTGTCTTCACGGATATCACGGACCACCGGCTCCAGGAAGCACGCATCGCCGAAAGTGAGCAGCGGTTCCGGATGATGGCGGAGAATATCCGGGACGGGCTCCTTATTATCGAGAACAACAAGATCGTCTTCGCCAACCGGCGCATGACCGAGATCATCGGGTATACGCAGGAGGAGATCGGTGAGCTGGACTTCCGGAAAATTCTTTCAGCGGATGTTCCTCCCCCTCCCGAGCTGGCAACGGTTGCATCTTCCCGTGGACGATGCACGCTGGAGGAAGCGATCGGCACGATCCGGCCCGGCGCGGATCTGCCCTGGGAGACTACATTCTGGATCCGGCGTAAAGACGGCACGAAACGCTGTATCCAGGGCAACTTTTCTGCCGCGGAGCGTGACGGCATCCTGTCCATCTACATCACAGCGACCGACATCACCTCGTTTGCGGAGAAGGAAAAAGCGCTCCGCGACCGGATCGCCTCACTCCAGGAACTTGTCTCCTGAACATGAGCGTCGCACGGGAATTTCGGAAATTCTCCCCTGCCATCCTTTTTTCCGGTGCCATTTACAATTAACATGTATAATCTATAAGGATAATCATTAAATACAATTCTCTCCAACGGATATCCTCAATTAACGACCACGTGAATAGTTATGGTATCCATGAACGAGAAGACCACAACCGGTGCACCGGTCTCCATGCCCCGGTGCACCAAAAGGATCGGCACTCCCCTCCTCATACTCAGTATTGTCGGGATCGCCGTTGCATGCCTCCTGCTGTCGGCCCCGGCGAGCGCCGGTACAAAATATATGGCCGGCAGCCCTGAGCTCTCAGCGTACATCTCCGGCACCAACGAGTTCCTGCCCGGGGACTCCGTATCCCTGCCGGTAACCATCCAGAATACCGGTTACAACGAGTACAAGTTCGTTGACTCCAGCATTGTCGACCGCGACGACCTCCCCGATACCGCAAAGTTCCTCATTATCTCGCTTGCGCCGGGTGATTCCCCCATCATCGTCAAGTCCGACCCCCAGATGGTTGGCGACCTTACCGGGAGCACGACCACAACCTGCTCGTTCACCATCAAGATCCCGTCCGATGCCCGGGCGGGCACATACTCCGTTCCCGTCGGGATGAACTACAGCTATCTCTACTACGCGGAGCAGTACGGCACTGATGCAATCCAGTACTACTACAAGAATGTCAACAAAACCGTGACAATCCCGATCACGATCAAGAACCGCGTCCAGATCGATGTCGTCTCGACCGATATCGGCGAGGTGAACGCGGGGACCGAGGGTACCCTGAAGATTTCCGTGAAAAACACCGGTGACGAGGACGGGAAAAAGTCCATCCTGAAGATCGCCCAGAGCGGCACGAGCCCGGTCACTCCGACAGACAGCAGCGTCTACCTTGGCGACTTTACCATGGGTGAGACCGTTACCGGGACCTTCCGGATCTCTGCAGCTGACGACACGGAAGAGCAGACCTACCCGCTGGACGTCTATGTCAGCTATGAGAACTCCGAAGGCGACACGGTCACTTCCGAGACCGAGACCATCGGCATCCCGGTAGGCCGGAAGGCAGCTTTTTCCATAACCTCCGACCCGGTAACGATCACTGCAGGAAAGAAGAAGGTCATCACGGTCTCGTACCGGAATACCGGCGGCGCGACCGTTTATGACGCACAGGCCCGTATCAGTGCAGTCGACCCGTTCACCTGCAGTGACGACGTCGCATACTTCGGTACCGTATCACCGGGTGAATCACGCGATGCCGCGTTCGAGATCTCCGTTGACGGCGGCGCGACCGCAAAGGAGTATGGTCTTGATTCCGAGATCGAATACCGGGACTCGCTGGACAACAGCCGTGTCTCGGACCCCCTGAAAGTGACCATCACGGTCGAAGACCGGCAGGGAGCGGTCGAGAGTCTTACATCAAATCCCCTGCTCCTCGGAATCCTTGTTGCGATCATCATCATCGGGATCGCCGGCTACGCCTTCTGGTACAGGAAACGGGACCAGTGAGGTACATGGAACACGCGTCGTGCAATGCACGGGACGGCTCTTCGCAGGGCATGCCACTCCTGGCGGAGGCGTTCGGGAACCATCCCCTGCCGGTATGGCAGGGACAGCAGGCGGGGTGACCTGATGTCCGCCCATGCACCTGCGCGGCTCCTGACTGCCACGCTTGCCCTTCTCGTCCTCGCCGGGCTGCTCGTCATCCCGGTTGCAGCGGTTGACAAGTACACGCAGGGGAGCCCGGAATTTACCGCAACTGTCCTCGGGACCAACGAGTTCACCACCGGCCAGGAGACGACGGTGAAAATACTGGTGAAAAACACCGGTCTCAACCTCTTCAAACAGCTCAACCAGGGGACGATTCCCCAGCAGGATCTCCCGAACACCGCGAAGTTCGTAACGATCGGTCTTGGCTCCGATTCGCCGGACATCCTCATCAAGTCCGATCCCCGGTATGTCGGGGACATTGCGGGTGACGGCGGAACAGCCACTGCCAGCTTCACGGTGAAGATCACGGCAGACGCCCAAGGGAAGGAGTACGCGCTCCCCCTCTTCATCTCCTACAAGGTCCCGGTGGTAACCACGCAGCCATCGAGCGAGAGCTACCAGTACGTGTACACTTCAGAAAACGTCACGGTCCCGGTCACCATCCGGGTGAAACAGGGCATCAGCCTGAGCGTCCTGAATGTAACCTCCGATCATATCGCGGCGGGCTCGGAAGGAGCGATCCTGGTCCGGCTGCAGAATGAGGGTTCAGGGAGCGGGAAGGATGCCGTGCTGAAGATCTCGCGGAACGCTCAGAGCCCGATCGTCCCGATCGACACCAGCATTTATATCGGGAACGTTGAGGCCGGCGCCGTGAAGGAGTACCGGTTCAAGGTCTCGGTCTCTGACGATGCCGGGGCGCAGACGTATCCCGTCGATCTCGCGATAGCGTATGAGGACAATGAAGGGTCCGATATGACGACGGAAAAGGTCACGGTCGGCATCCCGGTCCTTGGCAAGCCGGAATTTTCCATAACATCCCCGACTGCGGGCATCCCTGCCGGTTCCACCACAACAATCACGGTCCGCTACACGAATAACGGGGCAACGACCGTCTATGCAGCCCAGGCGGGGATCACCGACCACGCCCCGATCACGGTCGGGAACAACGTCGCATACCTCGGGATCATGCGCCCCGGTGAATCTGCAGATGCAGTCTTTACGGTGAATGTCGACAAGTCCGCTGAACCCGGCGAATACACGTTCGACTCCCGGGTCCGGTACCGGGATGCATCCGATACGAGCATCCAGTCGGATACTGCGGACATCGTCATCACCGTCTCCTCTTCTGAGGGTGGGATTGCCGGTGAACCGGTCATGCTCGTCCTGATCGCAGCTGTCGTCATCGTGGTTGTCGCACTTCTCGCGTACCGGTACCGGAAAGGAATGCAGTGATAAGGCATGCACGGAACGGATAAACCGGAGTATGCCATGTACAGGAGGACCCCATGATCAAGTGGCTCTTCGAGGCCCTCGCCCGCACCATCATCAGGCGCCCTGCCGCTGTTGCCGGGGTGCTCGTTGCACTCCTCCTCATCGGCTTCTACGGCATGACCCTGCTCTCGATGCAGACCGGGTGGGAGACCTATATGGACCCCGGCTCCCCCAGCGGGGTCGTCTACGGCCAGTATGACGAGGAATACTCGACCTCGACGGTCATTCTCATTGTCGAGGCAGGCGATCCGCTCAGCCTGGACGTGCTCCACTACGTTGACGCGCTCGAGACGAATATCGGCCAGCAACAGAATATCGAGAGCACGACAGGCATCGTCGATATCCTGAAGGCCGCCAATGGCGGGACGCTCCCCGAGACAAGGGAAGGGGTTGAGCGTATCGTCAATGCACTTCCCGAGGAGACCCGCGAGAAGCTCTATCCGTCGAATGTACTCACCCTCGTCCAGATCCAGCTGAAACCCGATCTCTCCGAAGATGTCGAAGACTCGGTCCTCAATATCATCACCTCGATTGTCGAAGAATCGGATCCGCCATCGGGAGTGATCGTGGAGATCTCGGGATCGCCCGCATTCTCCCAGCAGATGTCGGCAGGTCTTTCGACCAACACCGGGATCCTGATCGGTGGGGCACTCGTGCTCATGATCATCACCATGGGGATCCTGTTTGCCTACGTCCGGCACCGGTTCCTGCCCGTCGCGCTGGTTGCGACAGGCCTGATCTCGTCGCTTGGCATGATGGGGATCGCCGGCATCAAGCTGAACATGGCGGTGATCGGCGCGTTCCCGGTTCTGATAGGCCTCGGGATCGATTACGCCATCCAGTTCCACGCAAGGTTCGATGAGGAGTGCCGGAAAGGACCGATCGAGGACGCGGTCTTTATGACGGTCACGAAGACCGGCCCCGCGGTCATGTACGCAATGCTCGCAACAAGCATGGGTTTTGTTGCCATGTTCACCTCAGCGATGCCGATGATCCGCTCGTTCGGGCTCGTCTCGATCATCGGGATCAATACCTGCTACTGGGTCTCCTGTATCGGGATGCCGACTGCAGGACTCCTCCTGAAGTATACGCCGAAGCCGCAGAAGGGCGAGGCATGTTATGCCGTCGGGACGGAGGCCTGCGACACGGTGATCGGCAAAGAGCCGGAAAAGAGCGGCTTCTCCTACGGGCGGTTCCTGACCGATGTCTCCGTCAAGATTGCGAAGAACCCGATCCCTGTCCTGATCCTTGTCGGCTGCATCGCGCTGATCGGGTACCAGATCGATCCGACAATCCCGATCGACTCGGACGAGAACTCGTTCGTCCCTGCGGACATGCCCGCCAAGATCAATATGGACAAGGTGACCCGGATCCTGGGTTCGACCTCGACCGCCGACTTCTTCGTCCGTGGGGCAAGCGTAACAGACCTCGATACGATCCTCTGGATGGAGGAGTTCCAGACCTATGAGCTTACGCACCATTCGGAGTTTACCGGGGTTACGAGCATCGTGACCTACATCCTCAGGTACAACGGCGGCGAGATGCCGGAGACGCAGGCAGAACTCGATGCGGTCCTTGCGAAGATCCCGGCCGAAACGAAAGAGCAGTACATGAACAACGGGATGAGCGCGATCGTCCGGTTCTCCACCATCGACATGGAGATGACAGTGCAGGAGTCCTTAAAAGAACAGACCATCAGCGAGATCGCGTTCCTCGAGCCCCCGGTCGGGATCACCGTGCAGCCGACCGGAGGTTTCGAGCTCTATACCACGCTCCTGGGTACCATGTCCGAGTCGAAGGATGTCATGACGATCCTCGGGTTCGCCTTTGTCTTCGCCTTCCTCATCCTCGTGTACCGGCACGTTGATGCCGTATCCCCGATCGTCCCGATCATCTTCATCGTCGGCTGGAATGCCTGCATGATGTATATCCTCGGTATCGACTACACGCCGCTGACTGCGACGCTCGGATCGATGACAATCGGCGTCGCCGCGGAATACACCATCCTCGTCATGGAGCGGTACGAGGAGGAGCAGGAACGCCTGCATGACCATATCGCTGCCATCCAGGAGAGCGTCAAGAAGATCGGGACTGCCATCACGGTCTCCGGGCTGGCGACGTTCTTCGGGTTCTCGGCGCTCTGCCTCTCCACCTTCCCGATTGTCTCCAACTTCGGCGTAACGACCCTTATTGCGGTCGCCTTCTCGCTGATGGGGGCGATCTTCGTGATGCCGGCCGTCCTGTCGCTGATGGGAAGTTTCACGGAATGGCTTGACGCGCGCAAAGAGAAGCGCCACGCGGAAGAGAGCCCCGCCGGCGCAGCGTAACGGGATCCTTCCGCTTCTTTTTTTGGAGACGGGCCCCCCGCGGGATTGCCAGCATCCTTTATAGTTCCCGGGAATTTTTCTCGGGAACCTGCATCCATCCCCCGGAAAAAAAGTGCATGGCCGGCCCTGCTCCCCCTGTTTGCACTCCGAAACGATACTTATAGGAAAACCTCCAAACCATGTACGGAATTTTTTAACATGGCAGACGCAACGGAACCCGCTCCCGGAACCTTCCCCCCAGATCCCCCTATCAATTCGGTGATCCGTGACGAACTCTCTGCGGTCAGGAAGAGCCGTGCAGCCCTGTTCGCAGAACCGGGTCATCCGGTTGTCCACGCGGCAATCCTGCTCCTTTGCATCGCGGTCAACGTTGGATATTTCCTCTACCGGCACGATTACATCGCGCTCTTCATCGCCGCCTCGTTCTATCTCAACATGTTCTACTTCGTCATCCTGCTCATCCCCCAGAATTTCCGGGGTTCCGGCCTGCCGGCAGTGAACCTTACGAAGTTCAGGAGCTGGTTGTCCGGAATCGGTCTGACCTCGGGGACGGCACGGTTCACGAAGCTTTTCACCAACTCGCTGTTCATCAACAGCAGGACGCTCTCGCTCGCGATCGGTCTCATCTTCACCATCGATATCCTGCTTGCAGCACGTGCGCATTTCACCCTCGCGTTGCCGACCAGGACCACGCTTGTCGTAATGGCCCAGTGCGCGATCATCGTCGCGTTCTACCTCCTCGTCTGGAAGCTGGAACCATTCTCGGTGAAGTACCTGCAGAGCGTCGAGAAGGTGAAACACCGCCTCATCCACGAATACCTCCCGTCGCAACTCGTAACCGTGCTCTTCATCATCGGTTTTCTCATCGCCATCATGCTCTTTCTTACAACCATCATCCTGCTGCCGGGCATCACCCTCAAGGCATTTCTCAACGCCTCACAACTCACCGATCTCGGGAACCTCTTTTCCCTCCTCGCAGTGCTCGCCGTAAGCCAGTATTTTATCGTCCGGTATATCCACGGGTTCACGAGCCGTTCGATGGCAGAGCGCCTCTTCGATTACAAGGAGTACAGTCTCACCTCGCTCCAGGATGCGGTGCGGGATGGCGGGAATGCACCGGCTTTCCGCGCTGAGGCGACGACACAGCTGCTTGAGTCCAAGATCTACAAGATCCGCAGGAATACGCTGAGCGGGTTCTTCCCGGTCTACGTTGTCGACCTCGACTTCTCCGTGATGCTCGATTCCACGACCCGGACTGCGATCCGCGGGTATATCGGCAAAGCTTGACAGGCGCGGGGGATGCGCGTTCCCGTTCCCCGAACAGGATGGCTTCAAGTCCTGCCCCCCCTCCTGCCCGTATCCTTCCTGCTGCGAAATACGATGGAGGGAAACATTAACGATGCCGGAACGGATCAGGTCTTTGTATGCGATACGGGAGCATCCTGTGCATAACGGTCGCATGGTGCATCCTCACGGCGGGATGCGCCCAGCTGACCGGCGTCCATATCATCAGTGACAATGCCGATCCCATCATCAGCCACTGGATCGGGGGAGAGCTGCCGCTCTCCGACCGGCACATCATCTTCTATGAAAACAGGACGTACTTTTCGGTAAATTTCTTCCTCGGTGGGGAGGAGGTGATCGAATCGGGCACCTGGACAAAGGAAGAGAAAAGCCTCTACACGACGAACTCCCGCACGGAGAACACGACATCCTGGGTCTATGATTCGTTTGACGATTCGCTCTACATCAGCGGTCTGCCTCAGCTACGGTACCACCGGTACAAAGGGTGACCACGAACCCAATGGACGATTAAAGTGATTCAGACTTCACCGGACAGGGACGAAAAAGGATTTTAAAGAGTATCGTTAAAAAATGATTTGAACGTGTCAGGCAGGGCCCCCCGCCGGGAATCTGCCTGTTTTTTAAATTTTCCATCCAACCTGCCCTCATGGACGATCCGGCTTCGCGACCCGAACTGAGGCACACCTGCCCGACCTGCAACAGGCCGGTTAGGCCCGGCTATAAATTCTGCGAAAAGTGCGGGACCCGGATACCTTCGCTGTACACCTGCAGCAAGTGTGGCACACAGTTCATCCAGCCAAAAAAGTTCTGCGACTTGTGCGGGGCCCGTTTCCCCGATGAGGAGGCAGGACCGGATCATGGGGAGACCGAAGGACCGGATATGGCGGACCGACCGGAACCCCCGGTAGATGAGGATCGGGGTCCGGACGAAGAGGAACTGCCGGAGCCGGTTCAGGATGAAATACCGGAACCGGACGCGGATGATCTTCAGGAACCGGATGAAGAACCGGAGCCGGATGGAGAGGAACAACTAGACCCTGACGAACGGGGAGTGCCGGAACCGGAAGAAGAGGCACCGGTTATGGCCCCTGAAGAGACAACGGAGGAGGAACTGGCGGCGATCTTCAAGCCGAAGAAGAAGAAGAAGGCGAAGACGGAGATACCCGCACGCCAGGAGATCCGGGAGCCGGATACCGCCGAGCTGCTCGAAAAATACGGGAGCGACGAGGAAGAAGAAAGCCGGGCACCCCCGGTAACGGGGTGGCGGTCCTGGTTCCGGCGGAAGGAACCTCCCCCGAAGAACGCTGACGAGGCGCTCTTCCTCCCGGAGGAGAGGCCGGCAGGGGTGGCACGGAAACGATCCCGGAAGAACCGGGCGCTGCAGGTCCTCGGGGCGGCCATGGTAGCGACCGCGGTCATCGCGGCGTTCATCCTCTTCGGGCTGCCATTCCTCGCGGGGATTGTGCCGTCGATCGGGAGCCCGGGACCAGGAGAAACGCCGGTGCCAGAACCGGCAGTCACGGAGACGGCGGTCATAACGACACTACCCACGACCGCTGCCGGGCCACTCGTCCCCCGCCCGACCCAGACCATCCCTGACCATATGCCCGATTTCCGTGTTTATAAGAGTCCGGTAACGTATCAGATCACGGTCATCTTCGTCGGGAGTTCTGGCGAACGGGGTATCACACGGGCGGACGTCACGGTTATCCGCCAGGACGGGTCAAGGTCTTCGCAGACTATCCTTCCCCTGAAAGGCATCGCTGAAGTTAACCTGAATGGATCAGGAAAGCCCGATCGCGTGCAGATTGATGCAACCGTGGCAGGTGGAGAGACATACCATGTGTACGACCGGCTGCTCTCCCCAGGAGATGGGATCTGACGGATCTTCCGGACGAAAAAGCGAAGGGACGCTGAGTGGACAAGACATTTTCCTGCATGACGCTGCCCGCGATGTCCGGACAGGAGGTTTTCTCCGAAAGTATTCCATGAAGATCACCCGCCGCGGACGGCTCGGCAGCATCGGGAGTCTTCGCCGGGGAAAGGCGTGAGCGGGCTCACCCTCTCCGGGCCGGAAGAGACCGACCGGGTGGAGAGTATCGTAAGGAAGGCTTCCGAAAAGACCTGCCGGGTTTATAAGAACCGGTCTCAGGGTCGCACGAGGTTTACGACCTGCCCGGGTGGAACGGGATGTTCCAATTTTTCTCCATCTCTCCCGGCATGCTGAGAGAGATATTTTTCAGGTGAGGTTGCGTTATCGTATCCACCGGTGATGCTCACCAGAAATGCAAACCATTAAGTATCTAGGAACAATATTGCCTTCGTACTCACCAGTATAAGATTATATGTGGTGGGGGAAGGGAAAACGGAGGTCAGAAAGATATGCCGAAAGCAGAAAAACGTGCCGGAATGGTTCCGGTGCCCTATTATGCGATGCCGGATCAATCGGAACCGCCCTACGACCTGATCCTGGAACTGCTCCAGGAGTATGACAATTCTCTGATAGGGTCTTCCTATTTCTTCATCCGGGAGATCGATGAGAGGTTGTGCCTGTGCAGGATTGTGCATGGTGGCGGCAGGATCTTCTTCCACGAGCGGGTAGACCACCAGAAACATGGTATCAGTGACGAGGATCTTGAGGTAGCGGTGGGGAGGGATACCGGATCCCTTGCCTTACCGGGGTACTACAGCGTTTCACCGCATATCGAACAGAAGTTGCGCGTCCTGTATGACGCCTGATCATTTTTTCCGGCAGGCCGGCTTCTCTGGATGAATTTCGCGAGAGATGACCATGACAGAATATTCGAATGTACCCGAAGGCCCCGTGATGCGGGCGGCAAAAATGGCCATCGAGACCGGGAACCCGAAGCATATCCTGGTCTGGATTCCGGAAGAATCGGAAAACACCCTGAAAAATCTCCTGGAGAGAGTATGCTGTGAACGCACCCTGCAGAACGATGCACACAATCCGGCAGCCGCATGGTATTACAGTACGATACGGCGCCTCCATGCCACCCGTTACGGGCCGCAGAACCTGGACGTCTCTCTCAGAACGCCGGAAGAAAAACGGATAATCCTGATCGCGGAAAAGGCATGCATGAGCGGAAATTTCGATGAGATAACAACGGTCGTACAGAATGCTTCCTGGGGGGAAATGCGGCAGTGCTTTCAGGAATTAATGAAACTTCGGGAGTATGATGGGGAAGATACCGCAGCCGGTCGGGCGTACGTTTCGGCTCTGGCTGCGTTTGTCGCCATGGCCATCAGGTTCCGTTCAGGGTCCCGCTGAGAGGGGAGGAAAATGACGACACAGTCCCGTTGCCCGGTCTGCGGCAGTGAAAAGGTCTACAGCCTCCTCAACACCCTGCACTGCAAAAGGTGCAAGAGTCTCTGGAAAGAGGAGAAGAAAAAACGGGCCGGAAAAATGGTTAACAACTGATTTTTAAAAACCCTGCCGGTGGTCATTCCGGACGCCGGGGGGAATGCCCTTCATGGTTAAAAGTATTAAATACCCGCAACCTGAAGGGAGATACAGTGGGCACGTACGAGGTGGATTTCGGGAATACTTCCGATTGAGATGATCGGTCTATGGCAGATGAATCCCTCAAGACAATAGTAGGACAGCATCTGAGACCCGCGCTTGTCCTCTTTTTCCTCCTCACCGTCGTTTCAGGTGTCGTGTACCCGCTGGTCATCACCGGCATTGCCCAGCTCGCCTTTCCTGGCCCGGCAAACGGGGACCTGATTGAACAGGAAGGGAAAATTGTCGGGTCGGCACATATCGGGCAGCCGTTCGTCTCCCCGGGATATTTCTGGGGCCGCCCCTCTGCAACTCTGCCGGTTGCTTACAACGCGATGGCCTCCTCCGGATCTAATCTCGGTCCCTCCAGTCCCGGACTTGGGGATGCAGTCAGAACCCGTGTTACGATACTCCGGGCAGCTGACCCGGAAAACCCGCTTCCGGTACCGGTCGATCTGGTCACTGCATCCGGAAGCGGCCTGGATCCGGACATCAGTGTTGCTGCGGCGCATTACCAGGTACCCCGTATTGCGCGGGAGCGGAACCTGGGCGAACAGGATGTGCGGGCGCTTGTCAGCCATTATACCGAACCCCGCCAGTTCTTGATCTTCGGGGAGCCCCGCGTGAATGTCCTCTCGCTCAATCTTGGTCTCGACCGGATGAGCGAATCAGGGGTTGGTCCGGCACCGTCGGATGTGCCGGATCCCTTCTCATCCCCCGCCATGGGCATGCGGATGGCGGACTGGCTCGTCCTCCTGCTTTTTATCGGGATTTTTATCGTAACCGTCGTCCCTCTCGGCGGGTTTATGTATCGGGTGTTCACCGGGCAGAAAAATCTCCTCTCACCCGTTATCGACCCGGCAGAGCGCTGGCTCCTTGCAGCTGCAGGGATTTCAAACGGCGATGAGATGGACTGGAAGGCGTTTTCGGTTGCCATGCTCGTCCTCTCCATAATCTCTATCGCGTTTGTCTTCCTGCTCCTGGAAGTGCAGGGATTCCTCCCGCTCAATCCCGCCGGCACCGGGCCCGTGGCACGGGACGTCGCGTTCAACACCGCGGTCAGTTTTGCGACGAATACCAACTGGCAGGCGTATATCCCGGAGACGACTGTCAGTTACCTCACACAGATGATAGGCCTGGCGGTCCAGAACTTCATGTCTTCGGCTGTCGGGGTGGCAGTTCTCATTGGCCTTGTCCTCGGCCTCACGCGGAAATCCGCATCCACCATCGGAAACTTCTGGGTGCTTCTCATCAGGAGCACCCTGATCCTCCTCCCGATCAGTTTCATCCTCGCGCTGCTCCTCATTTCCCAGGGGACGGTCCAGACCTTCGGCGGACCTGTGACCGTGCCGCTCCTTGACCCGGTGCAGGATGCGACCGGTGCGACGGTTACCACCCAGACCCTCCCGCTCGGCCCCGTGGCATCCCAGGTCGCGATCAAGATGCTGGGGACGAATGGCGGGGGTTTCTTCAACGCCAACTCCGCCCACCCGTTCGAGAACCCGTCGCCGTTCTCCAATTTCCTTGAGAACGTTGCAATCCTCCTGATCCCTTCGGCACTTTGCTATACATTCGGGAAAATGGCGGGCGCCGGCAGAAAAGGGATCGCTATCCTTCTTGCCATGACCCTTTTGTTCCTGCCTCTTCTTTGGCTTGCCATATCCGCGGAACTCGGCGGCAATCCTGCATTCCCTGCCCTCGGTGTAGATCAGAACATGACCGCGCTCCAGCCCGGCGGCAACATGGAGGGGAAGGAAGCCCGGTTTGGGATTGTGCCCTCGGCCCTTTTTGCGGTCGTGACGACGGTTACCTCCTGCGGGGCAGTAAATGCGATGCACGATTCATTCACCCCTCTCGGGGGTGCGGTTCTCCTCTTCGACATGATGCTCGGGGAGGTCGTGTATGGCGGGATTGGTTCGGGCCTGTACGGCATGCTGGTCTTTGTCATTATCGCGATGTTCATCGCCGGCCTCATGGTCGGACGCACGCCGGAATACCTCGGCAAGAAGATCGAACCGTACGAGATGAAGATTGCGACGGCAATCATCCTCATCCCCATCATTCTCATTCTCTCCACGACTGCCGCAGCCGTAATGACCGGTGCGGGAAGGGCAGCCGTCTTCAACCCGGGCCCCCATGGTTTTTCCGAGATCCTGTACGCATTTACCTCGGCGGCTCAGAACAACGGCAGCGCGTTTGCAGGACTGTCGGCAGAGAGCTCGTTCTATACCCTGGCGACAGCAGTCTGCATGCTCGTCGGGAGGTACGCCGTTGCGGTTCTTACCCTTGCCCTTGCCGGATCGTTTGTACGGAAGAAGATCGTGCCGGAGGGCAGCGGGACGCTGCGGGAGTACCGCCCGCTCTTCATCCTGTGGCTGGTCTTCGTCATCCTGATTATCGGGGCGCTCAGCTTCTTCCCGGTCCTTGCTCTGGGGCCCGTTGTCGAACACCTGATCCCGGTGTTCGGGAGTGCGATCCATGGCTGATCTCAAAGCGGTACGGGACCCGCACACGATTCTCCCGGCTCTTTACCGGCGGGCGGCGATCGATGCCGTAGGAAAGCTCGACCCGCGGTTCCTGGTCCGGAACCCGGTCATGTTTACGGTCGAAATCGGCAGTATCATCACCACACTCCTCTTTCTCCAGTCTCTCTCCGGCAATGGTGAGGCACCGGCAGGATTCATCGGCGCGATTGCTGCATGGCTCTGGTTCACCGTTCTTTTTGCCAATTTTGCCGAGGCGCTGGCTGAGGGGCGCGGGAAAGCCCAGGCAGAAGCGCTCCGGAGAATGCGGCAGGATACGCTCGCGAAGAAGCTGTACCTGGGGTATGCTATCGGGATGGGTAAAGAACCGTCGGAACCGGATTATGCCGTCGTCTCCTCGTCCACACTCCACCGGTCGGATCTCTTCTATGTAAAGGCAGGAGACACGATCCCGGTTGACGGGGAGGTTGTCGAGGGTGTTGCCTCGGTCAACGAAAGCGCGATCACCGGGGAGAGTGCGCCGGTCATCCGCGAGTCGGGCGGGGACCGGAGCGCTGTTACCGGCGGCACGGTCATTCTCTCGGACTGGCTGGTCGTCCGGGTGAGTGCCAATCCCGGGGAAGGGTTCCTCGATCATATGATTGGTCTCATTGAAGGCGCAAAACGGCAGAAGACTCCCAACGAGATCGCGCTCAATATTCTCCTGATCGGGCTCACGGCGGTTTTCATTGTCATCTGCGCAACCCTGTATGCCTTCTCGCGGTACAGCGTGGATGCCGCAGGCGAAGGTATCCCCGTCTCCGTCACAGTCCTGGTAGCGCTCTTTGTCTGCCTCGCCCCGACGACGATCGGGGGCCTGCTCTCTGCAATCGGCATCGCGGGCATGGACCGGCTCATCCGGCGCAACGTCATCACGACTTCAGGAAGAGCCATTGAAGCAGCCGGTGATGTGGACGTCCTCCTGCTCGACAAGACCGGCACCATCACGCTCGGGAACCGGCAGGCCGTCGACCTGATCCCGGTCGACGGGACGGCCCTGCCCGATCTCGCCGAGGCGGCGCAACTCGCCTCGCTCGCGGACGAAACCCCCGAGGGGCGCAGCATCGTCGTGCTGGTCAAAGAGAAGTACGGGCTCCGGGGAAGGACAGTCGGGGCAACAGATACCGCAGGAGGAATGCAGTTCATCCCGTTCTCCAGCCATACGAGAATGAGCGGGGTGGATTTTGATGGCGTTCAGATCCGGAAAGGTGCGGCAGATGCCATGTTTTCCTCTCTCCGAAAGTGCGGGCAGCCAGACGTATCGGGCGAACTCCGGCGTGCAGTTGACGGTATTGCGCAGGCCGGGGGAACGCCGCTCGTCGTGACAAAGGGAGGAAAGGCGCTCGGGGTCATCCACCTCAAGGACATCGTCAAGGGCGGGATCAAGGAGCGGTTCGCCCAGCTGCGCAGGATGGGCATCAAGACCGTCATGATCACCGGGGATAACCGGCTCACCGCCGCAACTATCGCTGCTGAAGCCGGGGTGGACGATTTCCTTGCGGAAGCAACCCCGGAGAGCAAACTGTCCCTGATCCGCGAGTACCAGGAAGGCGGCCGGATGGTGGCCATGACCGGTGACGGAACCAATGATGCCCCGGCGCTCGCGCAGGCTGATGTTGCCGTGGCCATGAATACCGGAACCCAGCCGGCCCGGGAAGCGGCCAACATGGTTGACCTCGACTCCAACCCGACGAAGCTGATCGAGATCGTTGAGATCGGAAAACAGCTCCTCATGACGCGGGGGGCGCTCACAACATTCTCCATCGCAAATGACGTGGCAAAGTACTTCGCCATAATCCCGGTGGCTTTCATGTCCACGTACCCGGCGCTTGCCGGCCTGAACATCATGGGTCTCCGGCACGGGATCCTCGCTGCCGTCATCTTCAACGCGCTCATCATCGTTGCCCTCATCCCCCTGGCCCTCCATGGCGTGACCTATCGCCCGATGACGGCGGAAGAGGCGCTCCGCCGGAACATCATCATCTTTGGGATCGGCGGACTTGTCGTCCCCTTCATCGGGATAAAGATTATCGACCTGCTGCTCGTACTGGTGGGTGGGTAAGATGCCCGTGCAATCCTCATCCGGGCAGCGGCCGGATCCTGACGCCCTGCTCGCACAGGTACAGGGCGAGGAACGACAGGCCTGCCGGGGTAAGCTGAAGATATTCCTCGGCTACATCGCAGGGGTAGGCAAGACCTACGAGATGCTCCTTGCAGCTCACCAGCGGCTGTCGGAAGGAATCGACGTACAGGTCGGGTATGTCGAAACCCATGGCAGGCCGGAGACAGAAGCGCTCCTTACCGGGCTTGACGTGATCCCCCGCAGGATGATGGACTACCGCGGGGTGCAGGTTCCGGAGATGGACATCGATGCAGTCCTTGGTAAAAAACCCCATCTTGTTCTCGTGGACGAGTTTGCCCACACCAATGTACCGGGGTCGCGTCATGTCAAGCGGTACCAGGACGTGGAGGAGATCCTCGATGCCGGTATCGATGTCTATACGACCCTCAACATCCAGCACCTCGAGAGCCTCAACGATGTCGTTGCACAGATCACCGGGGTGACTGTAAAAGAGACCATCCCCGACCGGGTGATCGATGAGGCAGCCGAGATCAAGCTTGTCGACCTGCCCCCGCCGGAACTCCTCCAGAGACTCCGCGAGGGGAAGGTTTACGTACCGGAGATCGCTGCCCAGGCTGTCGAGAGGTTCTTCAACGAAGGGAACCTGTATGCCCTCCGGGAACTGACGCTCCGGCGGGCTGCGGAGCGGATCGATGAACAGATGCTCGCGTACATGCAGAGCCGGGCAATCGCCGGGCCATGGGCGGCGAAGGAATCGATCCTTGTCTGTGTCGGCCCGAGTCCCCTCTCGGAACGCCTGGTCAGGATTGCGCGCCGGCAGGCCGACCGCATGAATGCCCGCTGGACGGCAATCTATGTCGAGACCCCGTCCCACCGCAGGCTGAAAAAAGCGGCAAAGGAGCAGGCCTTTCGGTCCCTCCAGCTTGCGGAGAAACTCGGGGCGACAACAATCACCATTTTCGGGCTTTCCGTAGCCGATACAGCGATCGATTATGCACGGAAGCATAATATCACGCGGATTATCATCGGCAAGACCCTGCGGCCCCGATGGCAGGAGTACCTCTTTGGGTCCGTCGTCGATCAGCTGATCCATAACAGCGGCACGATCGATGTCTACGTCATCAGCAGCAGTGAGACAACCCTGAAGGAACCTGTGGAGGTTGAGTCCATCCTGCCCGCTGCACCGCCGCATGGTTTTATCACCGGCTTTACCCTCGTCGCCCTCGTGACCGTCATCGGTTTTTTTATCAAATCGTTTATCTCTCCGACAAACCTGATGATGCTCTACGTCCTTACGGTCGTTATCGCGGCATACCGGTGGGGACTGCGGCCGGCAGTCTTTACTGCAATAATCGGCGTACTGGCGTTCGATTTTGTCTTCATCCCGCCGTATTTTACATTTCAGGTCAGCGATATCGAATACTTCATTACGTTCGTCGGGCTGATTGGCGTCGGGGCCCTGATCAGTTTCCTCGTCGCACGGGTGCGGGAGCATGCGCTTGCGGCCCAGGACCGCGAGAACGAGACGAACACCCTGTACGCACTGTCACGGGAACTGGCTACTGCCGTTGATATCGATTCCATAACCGGTGTTGTCGGCAACCACATCAGCGATATCTTCCAGTGGGAATATGCATTCCTGTTGCCGGAGGGAGAAAATCTCGGAGTCCGGACAACAAGTCCCGGACTTGTCCTCGGTGCCGATGAGATCGCCGTTGCGACGTGGTCATTCCGACATGGTGCTATTGCCGGGTACGACACGGATACACTACCGGCATCCCGGTTCCGGTTCATCCCGCTGGTAAGTTCCCGTGGCGTGTTAGGCATCCTGGGGGTAAAACCAGCAGGGTCGGAAGGGCTCATCTCCCCGGAGCAGACCCGGATCCTCACTGCATTTGCAAGCCAGGCAGCCCTTGCTCTTGAACGCGTGATCCTGGTCAGCGGCATTTCAGGTCCTGATATTTCCCTATCAGACAGATAGCCAATGGAAATCCGGACCGATCACCGGAGGACCGGGCCCGGAGCCGGCCGGTGTATATATGTTTGTGCCATGCACGGTCCCGGAATGACCGCATTCTTCTCCCATTTCCGGTCACGCCCGATCGTTTGTGACTGGCATATATTTTTATCATGTGCAGTGGCACCATCATTCGCAAACAGTGTCGTGCGTCCAGTATTCCCCCCGTACTGAAAGGGCATGATATGGAAGTTATAAAAAAAGGAAAATATCGCGATTTTAACCTCTTGTTAGCGTACCTGACAGATATTGAACGCGCTGCCCTGGAAGATCTCGAGTTATCCAAATCGATGTACGCCTATTATTCGAGAAAGCGGGCGATCAAGAAAGTTACCTCCATGAGTCTTGCCGATCTCCGGCTCCTGAACCCCGAGTTCCTCCTCCCGCCCCTTGAGGGAACGGTCATGTCCCGGGGAGAGGAACGCCTGCAGTATTTCTGTCCTTACTGCCACACCCCGCTCGTGGACGATGCGGCATCCCTCTCCTGCCGGAGTTGTTCGGTAAAACCCCGATGGCTGAAGGATTAACCTTCCGGAATTTTTACCGCTTCAGAACCCGGCATGATAAATTCCGCAGGTTTATCCCCGATCCTGCAAATCCTGTTCCGGGAGACTGTCTGTGAGCGCACCGGTTATCGAAGTTTCGGGTCTGGCCCACCGGTTTAGGGAGACTGTCGCAGTCGACGGGATCTCGTTCTCCGTCCCCGCCGGCCAGATCTTCTCGTTTCTCGGGCCGAACGGGGCGGGGAAGAGCACGACGATCAATGTCTTAACCACCCTCCTTGCTGTCCAGCAGGGGAGCGTGAAGGTCGCCGGATTCGATGTCGCGGAGCAGCCGGAGGAGGTCCGGCGGTCGATCGGGATCGTCTTCCAGGAGGAGACTCTCGACCGCGACCTGACGGTCTGGGAGATCCTGGAGTTCCACGGGAACCTGTACTCGATGCCCCGGGGGGAACGACGTGCCCGGATCGACGAGATGATCCGGCTTGTGGAACTGGAGAAGAAACGCGATGTGCTCGTCAAGCATCTCTCCGGTGGTATGAAACGGCGGCTCGAGATCGCCCGCGGCCTGATGACCCGGCCGAAGGTGCTCTTCCTCGACGAACCCACGCTCGGCCTCGATCCGCAGAGCCGGATCCATGTCTGGGACTACATCCGGCAGGTGAACCGGGAGGGGACGACGATCTTCTTAACGACGCATTACATGGATGAGGCTGACAGCCTGTCCGACCGGATCAGCATCATCGACCACGGGAAGATCATCGCATCCGGGACGAGCCGCGAGCTCAAGGACGCCCTCGGGCAGGACATCATCTCGCTTGAAACGGGCGACGACGTGAAGGCGGCGGAGCTGCTCCGCACCCTGCCCGAGGTAAAGGATGTCCGCCCGGGGATGCGGGGATTCTCGGTCACCATTACCGGCAACGGTGCGGCGTGCCTTCCCCCGGTTCTCGAACGGCTCAAGGGGGCAGGGATTTCCGTAACCGCAGTCAACGTCAAGCGTCCGACGCTCGACGATGTCTTCGTCCATTTCACCGGCCGGGAGATCCGGGGGTAGCGCGATGGGACACCAGTACCTTGCCATTTACTGGCGGGACATGCTCCGGTTCGTACGGTTCCGGGCGCTCCTCTTCTCGTCGCTGGTCCAGCCCGCCCTCTGGATGGCGTTCTTCGGGATCGCGATGACCTCCAGTTTCGACCGGCTGTCCTCGCTCGCCCCGGTCCCGGAAGGGGCGATTGCCATCCCGTACCTCACCTTCATGGCGGCTGGGGTGATGGCGCTTACCACGCTCTTTACGACACTCTTTGGCGGCATGGGACTCCTCTTCGACAAGCTCTGGGGGCTGATGCGGGAGATCCTCGCGAGCCCGGCGCCGCGTTCGCACATCCTGTTCGGGATCTCCCTCTCGGGGATCACCAAGTCGTTCATCCAGGTCATTATCATCATGGCGTTCGGGCTCCTCCTCGGGGTACAGTTCTTTGTCGGGAAAGGGCCCGCCGCGATCGCCCTCTCGGTGACCGGGATCCTCCTCTTCGTCGCGGTCTTTGCGATCGGCTTCCTCCTCCTCTCCTCCACGATTGCGATCACCATGGAGAGCCCGGAGAGCATGCAGGCGGTGATGACGCTGCTCTCCCTCCCCCTCTTCTTTGTCTCGAACGCGCTCTATCCTGCAGAGTCCTTTCCCCCGTTCCTGCAGGCGGCAACCGCGCTCAACCCCTTAACCTACCTGGTCACCGGCATCCGGTACTTTGCCATCGGCCCGGACTTCTTTGCGCTCGGTCACCACTACGTGTACACAGCGACGGACGTCTTTTCTGCGTTCCTTGCACTCGCATTCTTTGCGGCGGTCATGTTCGCCCTTGCGCTGCGTACTATCAACCATGCGGTCGTGAACTGATCAGTACCAGGAATGAATACAGGAATCCATCACGATTTTCCTGGTGCCTGTACCGGATAAATATCATAATTCAGGTAGTGCAGGACATCAGTGACATTTGCCGTTTTCAGAAGCGACGGAAGGTTCTTCTGGGCGCTTTCAGAAACCAGGGTAGTATCGTTGATCAGGAAGAACCGTTCCGGTCGGGATTCGTAGTAACCATCACAGGAATTCAGCAGGAACGGTCTGATGGTATCCGGGAGGAAGTAGGTGGAACGAATAATCACTCTCTCCCCGGACAGGTACGTAATAACGTTCGCATCCCAGTAGGTCCCGTACCCGAATGCAAGATCCTGCGCCTCCAGATAGGAGATCAGGCCGTATTCCCGCTCGTTCGGGTTCCGATCCATGTGGCTGATAAAGACAAATCCTGTTACCGAGGCGACAAGCAGCAGTCCGATAACGAGGATGATGAAAATGGTGTCGTGTTCCGGAGAAAAAAGCGCCAATCCGACGAGAAGGATGAGTGCGGGGAAGGTCAGGTAGCGTGCCGTATTGATATCATAGGCGTACCCCGAGATTAAAAAGGACGCAAACATCACGAGCAGGGAGATCAGGATTACCGCAGCCAGGAATTTTCTCTCCGGGTTTTCTTTTCCCCAATCCTGCCACGCATTCCTGACAAGAACGATAATAACTGCTGCACCCAGGAGGACGGAGAGAATCTCCAGCGGACCGGTCTCTCTCCCGTCCAGGAGGAAAAACAGGCCGCTGCTTATGAATTCCGCAAAGGCCCGGAAGAAGAGCGCGACATTCCGGAAAAGGATCTCGTGGAAGCTGTTTACTGCATAGTTTGCAGCAAGCCACGTCGGCATGAAAAAGGTCTTCAGCACGTAGGCAAGTGCCGATACCATCGCCAGGATGCCGACCGCCAGGTTCATGACCTGCGTCTTCCTTTCCGCAAAGACGACGTATGCAAGGATGAAGGGGATGAAGAGCCAGAAGAGGATGATGGTATCGGATACTACCGTGAAGAACCCCAGGAGTGAGATGACAAGAAGGTACGGCCAGGGGATATCCGCACCAACCTCCGTCTTCTTTCTCCTGTTTTTCCTCACGGGCTCCGGCCCGCGTTCACTCGTCCGTTTCAGCCAGAGGAGGATGAGAAGGATCCCCGCTCCGGCAAGGATCGTCGCATTATGCGAAGTCGGGAACGCAAGCCAGTGATACCCCTCCGGGGGGATGTTGGCAGCCAGCGCGGCGAAGAGAAGGGCAGGGAAGGTCCTGTTCGAGACAAAATAGAGGATCAGGGAAAAGACCGCAACAGAGAGGACGAAGATGATAAACGTAACCATCCTGAGGGCTACCGGACTGTATCCCGTCAGGATCTGCGGTACGAGCTGAAATGGGATCAGTTCCGTAAAAACGAGGCTGTCACTCGATAACAGGTGGCAACCGGAGAGAAATATATTACCATGGTTCCCGATCTCCATCGCCATGACTCCCATACCGACCGAGTCGCTGTCAAGCCGGAAAAAGAAGGAGATGACCCCTTTTGTCACCAGTCCGACAAGGATAAAAAAGGCAAGAACGAGTTGAATGGCAGATTCTCTGGAAATCTGCAGCTTGTTCAAAATGCCGGCCGGATCCATGAGATTCACCGTCTGGTTAACGCCCTGATTATCTGGTGAGATTTTCCCAAGATAAAGATTGCGAAGTAACAATTGCCGGCAAAACAGGGCTGCGGTGGATCACACACTACGGAATCGGGAAAAAACCATTAGTTCCTGAGTGCATCGATCGCATCCCGGTCCTGAACGGTTACACCCCGACAGGAGGACCCTTCACTCGAACATGTGGCCCGGCTCGGATGCCGGCGGGGGCGGAACGCGGAGGACGGCGGCCTTCCCGATCTCGGACTTGAGAAACGCGACCCCGATCTCCCCGATCGAGACGACTGACTGGATCGCTTCGTCCAGGTCGTGGATGGAGAACCCCGCATGGAACGGGTAGATGCTCCTCATGACAGTGTACCCGACAACCTGCCCGCCCTCCATGATCCGCGAAAAGCTGGTCGCCGGGGAGGTGAGCGCCCGGGTCAGCCGGTAGATGAAGACGTGGTCCTGGTTTTTGTAAAACCCGTTCACGGTCCCAATCACGTCCTCCTCGGAGAACGTGAACTGGAGGGCGACAATGCAGTACTTCAGCGGTTTCCGGTTCTCGATAAAGACCGGAAAATTCCCGAATTTTATCCAGAACCCCCACGCGGTCTCGTTGTCGTACTCGTTGGTGATGGGGAGATCCATGTCCGCAAGGAGGGTTCTGAGTTCCTTTTTTACCTTTTCATGCGGCAGCGCGGCCGGCCGGCTCTCCGGTTCCATAGGATATCATCCCGGTTTCGCATGATAAGCCTATGGGGGCACCCGGCTGATCCATGGCCGGACGCCGCACCGGCACTGATTCCCGCGTTACCGCAACAAATCCGGTACCTCTCGTTTCCGGCGTTGGGGTACCCTGACGGCAATCCGCCGTATGCCCCCCGTTGCCGGCTCCCTGACCCTGCCCTTCCGGTATTCCCATGATGCCGTCATCTCCCTCACGCCGATACGAGGGTTTATGCCCATCGCAACCATGGAGATGGTATATCACCGGAGGTCACACCGTGAAATACCTGCTCCCTGCCATCCTTGGCATCACCTGCATGCTTGCCGTTGCGTTCACCGGTTGCACGGTAACGACCGGGGGAACAGCCTCCGCGACATCGCCGGCTCCGGGCCTGGTTGGCGGGATCCCCCCGGCCCCGACAGCGACCCTGTCCGCGGTCACCGAAATATCCGCATCGGATAATGGCAGGATTGTTCCCGTCAACGCTGGCAGCCTGCTCACGCTCAGGCTCGGAGAAAACCCGACGACGGGGTACCAGTGGATTCTTATCACCGGCAAAGGGCTGAATATCACCCGTGACGTGTACGTGCCCGCGGAGGCGACCGGCACGGTTACCGGTTCCGGTGGCACCCGTACCTGGGATATCGTGGCGCTCCGTCCCGGGATTGAAACGATCCATGCGACCTACCTGCGCCCCTTTGAAGGGATCACTGGCAACGAAACGGTCTTTACGGTGACCGTTGACATCAGGTAACGCAGGACTTCACGGGAGTTTTCCGGCAACAATGGGGGGTAGCGCCGGACCCTGCATTTTTTTGACGTCGACGGAGGTCCGATATCCTGCAGCCCCGGCATCATCGTGATTCCGGAAGTGCAGCCGGATTCCGTTCTTCTCCGTCCCTGTCCGGGACCAGCGGGCCCCTTTATGACTTCCAATTCCTTCGCACCTAAATACAAGGATTTATAGAATTGCGTTCAATCCTCCTGTGTAGTGGACTGATCGTGATGAACCACACCCTCCTTGCCATCCTTGGCATAACCTGTATTATCACTGTCGCGTTCGCCGGCTGCACCGGCACGGCGCCTTCCGGAGAACAGACTCCCGCGGCGACCGGAACAACCGCGCCTGCCGCAACAACCCCCGCGACCGGCAGCACGGTAGCGACCGCAAAGGGCCTCGTTGTCGGAAACTCCTCGAACGGCCACCTGATCTTCATGAAGGTCGGCGGGATGCTGACCCTGAAGCTTGCAGAGAACCCGACCACCGGCTACGCCTGGAACCTGACCACAAGCAACGGGCTGAAGGTTGTCAGCGACACGTATGTTCCATCCGACACCACCGGGACGCTCGTAGGATCCGGAGGAACGCATGTCTGGGAGATCCAGGCGGATCAGGCCGGCATGCAGTCCATCGACGCCGTGTACAAGCGATCGTGGGAGCCGCTTGCCGGCAACGAGTCGACGTACACGCTCGCGATCGACGTAACCTGAGGTTCTTTCAGGCAAACCCTTTTTTATCCCTGTACACGGGATCGTACCCGCTTTCCCCGCCAGCTCTGCATGGAGAATGCCCCCTGTGGATACTACGAACGTTCGTCCCTCCGCTCTTTCCTGAAAAGGGGGAGCAATCCGCCAGATCCGCCCGTTACAAACCGGGAACTTTATCATGGACGGTACCGCACGCTTGAACAGGGAGACGGGTCTGCCATGCCTGAAAAGTTCACGGCCGGCATCATCTGTGCCATGGTGAGCGTAGCGGTTATCCTTGCCGCTCTCGTTTTCGATCCCTCCGCCGGGGTTGCTTTCAGCCCCACGACCTTCGCGATAACTGCCGGCTCCTTCGGGCTCGCGGCAGGCTTCACGCTCATCCTGGCCGGGATCATCGGGTACGTGTAGGGGCCGTGATGGTGCCCGACCACGACAGAACGGGAATTGTTGCTGTTCTTCAACCCGGGACATGGTGTATGGTGACGGGGCAGGGCATTCACTGCTGCAGCAGGCAACAGCACCGGGGCGCATCCCGCAATGATGAGGGAGTGTCGCACATAACCCCCATCAGACCGTACGCAGCGGTGGAGGGTCTTTGATGAAATTTCCTGCCCCGTTCACCCCGAAAATGTTCACCGGGCTGCCGATCCGCGGTCTGTTTTTCATCCGCCTCGCCGCTCCGGAAGGCGGATCCGGGCGCATTTTTCTCAGCGTTTTCAGTTTATGGGAAAATTCAAAGAACCTATCAGATCCGAAATTTCAAATAGGAGAAACCAGATATAACATCGATCATCGCAACCGCTACCTACGCATCCGGATCAACCCTGCCAGAAAAAACGCTCCAGTTCCGGGTAGTGTACCGGGGGATCACCGATGCCGTGGCGCGGCGCCTCGAGACGGACAACGTCTTCACGAAGGCGGATACCACCGACGCCACCCTCCGGTTCTGGAACGCCTGTGACCCGCTCGAGACCCGGCCCGATGCCTGGTTCAACATCATGGCCATCAACCTCCCCGAGGATGCCCGGGGGCTCTACGATGCGAAACGCGATGTCGTCGTCCTGCCAAAGAACCTGACCCTGAAATGCATCGGGGTCGGGGAGTTCAAGAAGATCCTGACGCCTGATGGCGTGAAACGGAAGATCCGCATGTTTGCAATGGAAGTCAGGTCATGACCGACCCCCGGGAACGGTTCATTGAGGATAACCCGGAGGCGCTTGACTGGGAGCGGGAGCCAAGAACCCCGGAAGATCGGAAGCGGGCGCGGGAGCTCTTCCGCTGGATAAGCTGTCACTGAACGGCGGCGCTGTTGTCCCGGGGCGCACCTTCGGGCGGCCAAAATCCTCTCCTTTTATCAGGTTTTTTCACCTATACGCCCGGCATGATGCGAGCTGTTGTTCTCCTTGCGATCGTCATCGCGGTGATCGCCTCCGGGTGCATGGTGACGGAACCCGGAAATTCCCCTGGCGGGATCCCCGGCACTACAACCCTGCCGGAACCCGTCGCCCCCGATCTCCTCGGCACGTGGACCGGGACGATGAACGGGTACGATGCCTCAACCGGGTTCAATCCCCATGACGGCGGGGTGATGCTTTTGACGGTAACCGGACAGCGCGGGAGGATTTTTGCCGGCAACCTCACGATCACGGAGGGAACGACAACCTGGACGGAGCCTTTTGCCGGCACGATCGGGCGCGACGGCAGGACGCTCACAATCGTCGAGGAGAGCGGGTATTGTACGGGCGGGATCATCGGCCCCGATGAGATCGAGCTCGTGTACGCGAACGACGGGCTGGGCTTTTCCATCTCCATCGATTCCCTGCGGAGGTAACAGGACATGTCCGGTTTTTTCTCTCTCCTCCATTCTTCCGGTTCGCCGGCCTCGCGGGGAACCTTCCCCTGACATTTCCGGGCAGGTAAGGGGGCAGGTGACGGCCTGCCCGCCGAATCCCGGCTGACAGGTAACGACCCCATGGATACACGATTGCCGGAAACAGTGCCGGAAAACTGAAACGGAGCGACGGTGCAAGGCAAATCATCAAATATGTACGGATTTGATCAGGATTTATACAGAGTACCGAATGGTGTTGCATGGCAGAAGAGAGTCAGCCGTTTCGGATCGTGTACCGGGGGATGTCCGATAAGACCGCCCGTTACCTTGAGCAGGAGAATGTCGTCACCGTGACCGGATCTCTTGATACCACCCTCCGGTTCTGGAATGCCTGCGATCTTTCCAAAAAGCATGATGCCTGCCTCAACCTCATGGCGATCAGCCTCCCGGAACATGCAAAGGGACGCTACAACCCGCAGAATGCGAAGATCGTGCTGGAGCGGGATGTCACCTTAAAATGCATCGGCGTTGCCGAGTTCAATAAGATCCTGACCCCGGACGGGACGATGCGGGACATCCGATTGTTTGCGATGGAGATGAAGGCATGAACAAGGACCCCCGCGAACAGTTCATCGAGGACAATCCCGAGTCGCTGAAGTGGAGCAGGGACCCGGTCTCCCGCGAAGAACACAAACGGGCAAAAGAGATCTTCCGCTGGATCAGCAGGCACTGAAGCGGGCAACCGGGGGATTTCCCCCGGAATCATCCTGTTGTTTTTTTTTTTAACATTCGTTTTTTCCATCGGATGGTTTCGACGATGCCCTCGCCGCGTCCCGGTTCAGCATCGCCTTGTACCAGACAAACCACGGGTTGTCCAGGAACCCGATGATGTTCTTCGCCACGACCTGCCCGATGATGAGGGGGAGAAGCGGCATTACGCCGGCGAATGCGAGGGTGACAAAGATGACCGAGTCGAGCGTCAGGTTGACGGCATCGCTCGTCGCGGACCGGAGCCAGACGTACGGGTTGAGCATCGTCCCGTGCGAAAACGCCTTCTCCCGAGCAAGGAACCGCTGTTTCAGGTGCGCAAAGACGTACGCATCGAGGTTTGCACAGATGAGGAAGGCGACCCAGCTCGCCGCAGTGATCCGGATCGCCTGGGCAAAGATCGCCTGCCACGCGGTCTCGTACGCGAAGTACGGGGCAGGGGTGAGGGAGCTGACCATCAGGATGAAGATGACGAGGAGGACCTGCGTTACGAACGCGATCAGGATCGCGGCGTGGGTCATCGTCTCGCCATACACCTCGTTGATCATATCGATGACCTGCGCGATGAAGGGGTAGATGAAGACAGAGGCCGGGGCAAAAATGACGGTGAAGTACAGGTCGAAACTGACGATCCGGGCGGCGAGGACCTGCGATGCGCCGAGGTAGATGATATAGAACCCGGTGAGCGCCGCGAACGCGTGTTTCGGGTAGCGCCGGACGATCCGGACCGAGAGGTACGTTACGAGGGTGAGGCTGATGATCCAGTAAACCCAGACAAGCATGGTGCACCGGTAGTGTCGCTCTGCGGCAATTTATGGGTAGTCATACCGTGCAGGGCAGGTTCATACGGGACGGGCGTCTCACCCGCTCCCCCCCTTCTTCCAAACCGACGGAATTATTTTAATACCGAATACTTTCAAACCCCTGAATAATGGCGCAGGGTTCCGTGGACAACTCCGACTTACCGGACAACCTTGGCGCTGACCTTCTCCTGCTCTCAACCTTGGTCAGCGGAGATGATGAAGCGTTTGCAGCGACTGCAGCCGACTTCGGCCCGGAGATGATCCGCCCGCTCGCCCGCGCCCTTTCCAACCCGGACCCGGGCATCCGGCGGCGTGCCGCAGCAGCTCTTGCATCGCACGGCGACAAGCGTGCCGGGATTGTCCTCGCCCGGTTCTACCACCATTTCGATCCCGCGGTCCGCCGGTTTGCCGCGGAGCGGGTGACGCGGGAGAACCTTTCTCATCTCGTGCCGGGGCTCGTACGGAACGCGGTTTCCCGGTTCGCCCACCGGAAAGCGGAAGCACCGGTCTCCGATCTCCGCGATCTCATCGATATGATGCAGAACGGGGTGTACGGCGACCGGCGCATCGCGGTCCGGAGCCTCGTGTCCCGGCACGGATTCCCGGCGCTCCCGGTCCTCGCCGAGGCGCTCGAGGAGTCTGCGAAGCGCCCGACCATGGAGTACCGGCCGTACCTCACCGAGTACGAGGTGCTGCCGGCCTTTATGGAATTTGCCGACCCGAAAGCGGCGGATGCGCTCCTCCTGCAGCTGCAGGACGACCGGCCGGCCTTCAGGGCAGTATCCCTTTACCTGCTTGCAGCCCTGCACGAAAAAAGGGCGTTCGATCCCGCCCTCCGGCTGTTGGAAGACGGATCCTTCGAGGTCCGGCGGGGTGCGGTTGCCGTACTGGGAAGACTTGAGGACACACGTGCGGTATCCCCGCTCATCGGGATGCTGAAGGACCCCGATGTCCGCGTCGTCCGGGCAACGATCACCATGCTCGCTGCGTTCCCGTCCCCGGAGGTCGTTGCGGCGCTGGTGCCGTTCCTCGGGGCCATCGGGTACACGGACTATGCGGTCCGGACCCTCCAGAAGGTGGTCTTCTCGGATATGGACCCGGTTCTTGCAGCAGCCGAATCCGGCGATCCGCGGATGCGGGCGGGTGCCGTGGAAGTCCTCCAGTCCTGCGACGATCCGCGGTGCACCGGGGTCCTTACCCGCGCCCTCGCGGATCCCGATCCCAAGGTCGTCAACGCGGCGCTCCCGGCTTTCGAGCGGGCTGCAACGCCAGGATCGACGGACGCGCTGGTGAGCCTCGGGGAACGGCGGATACCCGGCATCGATCCCCGGAAGCTCATCTCCGCCCTTGCCGCGACCCGCGACCCGCGGATCGCCCCGGTACTCGCGCAGCACATTCACTGGATGGACCTTGCCGAGAGCAACATGGCAAAACGGGCGTTCGAGTCGGACAGGATCGAGATCCGTTCAATCGGGGATTTTGCACACGCGCTGCCAGCGCTCGAGAGGAACGACGATGCGGTCGTCCAGTGGATGATCCGGGCCTGCAAAAAGCTCGGGCCGGAGACCCAGCCGCTGGTCCGGAATGCCGTGAAGGACAAAAAGCTCGCGAGAGGTGCGGCCCGGGTCCTCCTCGGGCTCGGGTACAAGATGAAAGACGCCGGCGACCGCGAGATCCTCGAGGCGCTGTACGGGCGTTCGAAGAAGAAAGAAGATATCGAGAAATTCCGCGTGCTCGAGTCCCTGCTTCCCGCGGGACCGGCCGCGCCGAGGATCGTGGACGATGCTGAAGTGAAAAGCCTTGTTGAGACCTTCCTCGACCGGGAAAACCCCGCCTCCCGCGACGCCGGCCCGGAGCTGGCGCGGATCGGGCTTCCGGCATTTGTGCCCCTCGCAGAGGCGCTGGAGTCCCCGAAGACCGACATTCTCGATAAACAGCGGATCTGTTCGGTTGCCGCCATGTTCAGTGATCCTGGCGCCGTGGAGACACTGGTCGGGTACCTCCGGGACCCGCACTGGGGATTCCGTGCGGCAGCAGCATACGCACTCGGGGGCATCCGCGATGCGCAGGCCCTCGACGCTCTCCTCCCGCTCCTTGCCGACAGGAGCGTGAATGTACGGCTCGCCGCCATCGCGGCGCTGGGGGCGCTCGATGATGAGCGGTCGGTGGAGGCGCTCATCCCCATCCTTACCGACAAGAGCATGGTGATCATCACGAAAGCCTGCGAGGCGCTCGGCGACCTCGGGTACCCGGCCGCGATCGGGCCGGTCATCGCCGTTCTTTCCCACCCCGATGCTTCCGTGCGTTCCGCCGCGGCCGGTGCGCTGCAGCAGCTCTGCCGTCAGTCCCGCGAACCCCTCATACGGGAGGTGGAGAATCCCGACCCCCGGGTCCGGGCAGGCGTTATCACCGGCCTGCAGATCTGCACCGACCGCCGGAGCCGGGATACCTGCATCCGCGCCCTGCACGACCCGGCGGCAGCCGTCCGGGAGGCGGCAGCCGGTGCGTTCGCGAAGGTCTGGGACCCGGCGGCGATCGAGCACCTTGCCCTGCTCTGGGACGACCCCGACGTGCAGGTCCGTGCCGGTGTCGCGGCAGCCCTCGCAAACTCCCGTGACCCGCGGGGGGCCCTTGCGCTTGCCCGATTGTCCCGTGACCGCGATGAAACGATCGCCCGGCTCGCGCGGAAGGCCTGCATGCAGAACCTCGGGACGACGGAAACACCCGACGATGCAAAACGGCTCATCGTCGTCCTTTCCGACCCGGTCTTCCATATTGACGAGGTCGTGCAGCGGTTCGTGCAGGCCGGCCCCGTGATCGTCCCGGACCTCGTTGCCGCCCTCCACGATCCCGACCGCAACCTTGCCCGCGGGGCGTCAATGGTCCTCACCGCCATGGGATCAACGCTTGGAGATCCGGTGGTTGCCGAGATCGCTGCACTCCTTGCAGACCCGGACGAGGCGGTGCGGGAGCTGGCGGTCGCGACACTCGGTGCGATTGGGGAGCCGGCACGGGCAGTCCTGACCGGTGCCCTTGAGAGCGACGACCCGCTGGTCTGGCAAGGGGCGCTGGAGGCACTCGGTCGGGTCGGGGAAGAGAAAAAGACGGTCTGAATGGCAGTCGTTCCGGGGTGCGAGCGGCGCAGCGGTGAACGCGTTAGCATTGACGAGCCCGCCATTATCACGCATGACCCGGCCGACCCCCCCGCCACGGAGCCGGATACCGGTGATGAGGATGCCGTCCGCGAACTTTTCCCCCTGGCGTCGACCATGACCAGCCGGCGGCCGGTTGTGCGACCGCGGGCGCGAAACTGAACGGTTCAGGGAAGAACAGGAAATGGCGGTCCGTTTGGCGAGCTCCGTGGAGCGGGAGGGAACGCAGCTGGAGATAAATCCTAAAATTCGGGAAGACGGAACGAAGGGGCGATGCGGGCAGCGCAGGAGCTTCGGTTTGCGGGGAGTTATCGCGGAATCCTGGCAAGCTTGTCAACGATCATCCGGACGACGGCTTCCATGCCGGCGCGGTCGCAGTCGACCGTGATATCGGCGTACTTCTCGTAGAGCGGGATGCGCTCGTCATACATCTCCCGGAGCGTCTGGCCCTTTGAGAGGACGATCCCCCGTGTCGTGATGTTGGAAAGCCTCCTCTCCATCTCCGCAAATGGGATCCGCAGGTACACGATGATACCTCTCTCCTGCAGGTGTTCCATCGCCTTTTGAGAAAAGACGACACTCCCCCCGGTTGCTACGACGGCGTCCTGGAACGTATGGGAGAGGACCGCTTCCTCCTCGATCCTCTTGAACGCTTCCGGTCCCTCCGTATCGAGGATCTCCTGCAGGAGCCGGCCGGACCTCTGCTGGATCATGATATCGGTATCGGTAAAGTGCATACCGAGCGTCTTTGCGAGGATCACGCCGGCCGTGCTCTTTCCGGCTCCTGGCATGCCGATGAGGATGAGATTCTTCATTGCCGGGTTCCTGGAGTATCGCTGCGGGTGCGGGATGAGATCGGGCTTCCCGGCTGCCGCCGGGACGCCCCCATTCCCGCGAGGCTGCCGGGCCGTTACTGGGTCACCTGCACGTTCTGGTACCGGACAGTGAGGTCGGAGCTGGTCAGCGTCGAGGGCAGGTTGCAGGAGATCATGGTATCGGTTGCCACGTGCCCGCCCGCTTTCAATGAACCGAGGTAGATTTTGTCCCAGCAGAGGTTACGCCCCTGGTAGGAGAGCATCGCGTTTACCGTGACCTCGCGGGCATCGGTCGTGCCCACGTTGAATGCCTCGGTGTGGATGAGGAGGGGGACCGGGTTCTGTGTCACCGTCGTCGAAGAGTAGGTCCAGTACCCGTTGACATGGATCTGCGGGACAGTTGTCTTTGCCCGGGGTGTCGCGGTTGTCACAACGGTGACCGGCAGCGTCTCCGGAATTACCGTCAGGACTGCGGAGACGATCCCGGCGTCCTCCGCGGTCACCTCCACGGGCTGGACGAACCGCTCGTACCCCGGCTGCCGGAGCTCCAGCATGTGGCTTCCCGCGGCGACCCCTGAGATCGTGGAAGGGGTCGTTCCGCGGTACTCGTTGTCGAGGTAGATCTCCGCGCCGGACGGCGTCGAGGAGACGAGGATGGAGCCGGTCGTAAACACGGGGCTCTCCGTCTCGCTGCATCCCGCTGCAAGGACGGCAAGGATAAGGATGCAGAAGGGGATGATCTGGAACATGGCTTTCCACCGGTGCATGGTACGGATCTTGCCGGATGCTTATCTATAGTTTCTGAGCCGGGGGGTTATGACGAAAAAAGCCGGGGAATCGAACCGGATTTTTTTTTAGAGACCCCGGCCCGCCGTGAAATAGGGCGTGATCAGGAGTACGGCCGCATCCTTCCGGCCTCTTGCCGCTTCACGAAGAACGCCAGCACGAACCCCGCGACGAACCCCCCGATGTGTGCCATGAAGGCGACCCCGCCCGACTCCTCAAATGTCCCCAGCGTCCCGATCCCGGAGAAGACCTGCAGGACGAACCAGAAGCCGATCACGACGAGTGCCGGAAGCTCGGTGACGACGTACCCGAGGGCGACGGTGACCCGGCGGCCGGGGAAGAGCAGGACGTAGGCGCCAAGTATCCCGGCGATTGCCCCGGATGCCCCGAGGTTCGGGATATCGGACCCGGCGGAGAACGCGAGCTGGGTGAAGGTTGCCGCGATCCCGCTGGCGAGGTAGAAGGCGAGGTACCGCCCGTGCCCGAACCGGTCTTCGACATTGTCCCCGAAGATCCAGAGGTAGAGCATGTTGCCGGCGAGGTGGAGGAACCCGGCGTGCATGAACATCGAGGTGAAGATCGTGACTGCGTCCCCGGCAGGGTCCGCCATGAACCGGGCGGGGACGAACGACCATGCCACGATGAAGTCTTCGCCGCCGACGAGCTCGAAGAAGAAGACGAGGACGTTGAGGGCAATCAGCGCATACGTGACGTAGGGAGTGAGCCTGCGGGAGGTGTTGTCGTCGCCGAGGGGGAACATGGGGGTTCTTTCACCATTCCGGGGAGTCCGGTCCCGGAATACTGTTGCGGAGGTGAAACCCCGTACACGATAAATTGTCCGGGTCTGTCCGGTGGGCCGGAGATGGTCCCGTCGGAAGGGTGGTTGGGGTGCCGATTTCTGCGAAATCTCCAATATTCTCAACCAAAAACTTCAGAAATCGAAAATAATTGATAATTTCCAACAGGAATTATCTTATACTTTGAAGGTAAATTGTTGTTTTATGTGCATAAAGGTATCAGGCATACTTTCAAGGGATCCCCTCCAGATACGGAATGAACCCAAACGGGAAACGAAAGAAAAGGTCAGTACTGCTGACGATACCGAGTATATTGTCTTCTCAAAAGTCCTGCCGGTGAACACCTAGCCCGGTCGTTGTTCTGCGAACGGTATCCGAAAACGCCCCTTCAGCCAGCGTTCAGCATCTGTTTTCCTGCGAGCCGTGCCGGCGGCAACACGAGTGACCGGTCCGTTCTCCGGATCCGGGCCAGGGCATTGCCTGTTACCGGTACGGGATTTCCTGCGGGCTGTCCGTCAGGTCCCGGACCGTCCCGATGTACGATTTGACGGAGCCGTCGGGGTTCTTCTGGATCACAATCGTGATCAGGGAGTTCACAACCGAACCGTCGAGCCGCCGGAACCGGAGGGGATATTCCCGGATGAACCCGGCCTGCCTGACCTTTTCGAGGAAGACCGCACGCTCATCCGGGTCCGCGTACAGGTCCGCGGCAGATGTGGCGAATACCTCGTCCCGGCTCTTTGCACCCATGTGCTGCATCATGGCATCGTTGAAATCGATGAACCGCCCGTCCGGATAAATTACCTTTGCAGAGCAGTCCGGGGAATCCTGCCACGATCTCCCCGGTTGCGGGCACCCTGCCGGTCGCACCGATCGCCGACGCAGGATGCGAATGGCTTGATAATCCCCTGCCGCAATACGTACCCTTATCCTCCGGGAACCGAAGCGGTGGAATGGTTGTCGTCCGGGACCCGGCACCAGCGGCAGGATTGATCGATTTTGGTCACGCAGATCCGGCGGTTCTCCCAGATCGTTGAGATCCTCGGGAAATATGGGTATGGCATAGCGCTGGCACGGCTCTTTCCCGGGGAGTCCCGTGTACGGTTCCCGCCCCGCAGCCACCCGGCGGAACCCGCCGCCGTGTACGAGCGGGTGCGGCTCGCACTGGAAGAGCTCGGCCCGACGTTTGTCAAGTTCGGGCAGATCATGAGCACGCGGTCGGACATCCTGCCCGACGGGCTGATCGCGGAGTTAAAAAAGCTGCAGGACCGGGTGAAACCTGTCCCGTTCGACGAGATCCTGCCGGTTATCGAAACGTGCTGTCCCCGCGCTGCGTGTTTCCGCACGATCGATCCGGTACCGGTCGCCTCCGCCTCGATCGCGCAGGTCCACCGCGCCGTCCTGATAGACGGGACCCCCGTTGCCATCAAAGTCCAGCGCCCCGGCATCCGGGACCTCATCGAGACGGACCTCCTCATCCTGCAGTCGATCGCAGAACGGGTCGAGAGCGTCTTTCCCGATACGAGGATCTACAACCCGACCGGTATCGTCCGGGACTTTACCCGCCAGATCCGGCGGGAGCTGGATTTTATCCTCGAAGCAAAGACGGCAGACCGGATGCGGCAGAACTTCCGTGACGTCCCCGGCATCCACGTTCCGGCGATCTACCCGGAGTATTCCTGTTCCCGCCTGCTGGTCATGGAGTTCGTGGAAGGGGTACGGATCGATGACCGTGACGGGATCCTTGCGATGGGGCTGGACCCGGGAGAGATCGCACGAAGGGGGTTTAGGGCTTACCTGAAGATGATTGTTACGGACGGGTTCTTCCATGGCGATCCGCACCCGGGCAACCTGCTGGTTGCAGCCGATGGTACCCTCATCATGCTTGATTTCGGGATTGCCGGGATCGTCCGCCCGGAAAAGCAGCAGTATGTCATCCGGTTCCTCATCGCCCTGATGCAGGAGGATACGGACCTCCTGCTGCGCTCAATGGAGAACCTGGGCGTCGCACTCCCGGACGAGATACGCGAACCGCTGCAGGACGATCTCTTCTTCCTCCTCCAGGATCTCGGTGTCGGGTACACGATCGCGCAGTTCAGTTTCCCGCGGTTCATTACCGAACTGACGGAAGTGTTGCGCCGGTACCGGATCCGGGTGCCGGCAGACCTGATGCTGCTTTTCAAGGTCCTCGTCATGGTCCTCGACATCGGCGTCCGGCTCGACCCGGAATTCAGCGTCAGGAAGGAACTCTCGCCGTACCTTACCGACATCTCCAAAAGGACCATCGTTCCTGCGGGCGGGGCGAAGAAACATACGGCCCTGTTCCATGAGACTGCGGATACGGTCCTTTCCCTGCCCCGCCACCTCAACCTGGCGCTGCGGCAGTTCGCAACCGGAACCGTTCGCGTTGACGTCGTGGATGCCGATATGCGCGGCGTGACGGACGCGCTCGATGCGGCAAGCGACAAGTTCACGATCGGCATCGTGGCCGGATCTCTCGTGATCGGGTCTTCGCTCATCCTCCGGGCCCTTCCCGGTGCCCTTCCTCCCGGGGCATCCTGGGCCGCGGTCCTCGGGTATTCCGTTGCAGCGCTCGCGGGGTTCTACGCCCTCTACCATATCGCCCGGCTGAGGTTCCTGCAGGGGCTGTAAGGAGCAGATCTTTTCCCCCGCGGAATTAAAAAATCCCGTGTGTCGACCGGAAAAACGTCTTCCATGACGACAGGTCGCTCCATCGGGATCCCCCTGAAAACCCGCCGGAGGCTGCCATTGCGGAACTTCCGGCTCTCTTCCGCCGATACCAACCGGGGGAATGCCCGGGATCACGATCCCCGGCGGGATCCGGCGTTTGGGACGAGAATGTCCGATTGCAAAGACCGCTGACCGTGAAGCACGCGGGGAAAAAGAAAGGATAACATGCTACTTCAGCGCCGAAATCAAAGAAAGGTATACGGAGTGAAAAAAAGTAAAAATTACATGTCTGAAATGTAATGCAAAAAAGGGAATATGTTTTGAACCGGAAAACACTGACGTTTCAGGGTTTTCGCTCGAAGAATTCATGGAATTCTTCTCGAAAGAATCTTCGCTGATGCGAGGATTCTTTCCCCGCCACTGTGGCGCCCCGGTTGCGATAGTGCTGTATTACCTGTATCGGGATTTTGGGTAATTCAGAGGTATCGCATGCGCCCCCGCCCCCCAATGGGGGCAGGGCTGGCGCAAGGGGGGATAGATGATTGTTAGAGATTGTTGGTGCTAACTTGGTAGTTAACCCAAGGAGATTCTCTCTCCAGCGTGAAAGACCAACCGGACGGGAGGATCGCCCGCTCCCCCCTATCGTTCTGAAAACCGGTACAATCCTTTTGGTATCGAGATCTCAAACCGGGCACTTTTCCCCGGGATCCCCGTCTCCCGGATAGTCATGCCGGAGAGGATGAGAAATTCACGGACGAAGAACAGGCCGAACTTGCCGGCTCCGCCGACGATCCGTTCGAAGATATGGTTTTTTTGTCCTGCGGGGATCCCGATTCCGTTGTCTTCGCAGGCAAGGATGAGGACGTCCGGCGTTTCCTGGAACGAGAAGATGATCCTTGTTACCGTCTTTCCGTGGTGCACCGCATTGTGCATGAGGTGGTAGAAGACGTGGTCGATCAGGGGGTCGGCGTAGATCTCCAGCCCGGGAAGGTCGCAATCGAGAGCAACGGAATTTTTACCACTGATGAACGAGAACTGCTGCCGGATCGTCTCATTCAGGTCTATCCAGCGGGACTGGTCCAATCCCATCTGCTGGTAATCTTTCGTCTTGTCGATCAGGGTGTGGATCGTCTCCAGGATCTCCATCGCCCGTCTGATGAGGGCTTCCCGTTCCTGCTCGCTCTTCGGGTGAGTAATCAGCTCGGCAAGTCCCCGGAGCGCCGTGACCTTGTTCTGGATGTCCTGGTACGTGACCTCGGTCATGAGCGCGAGCTTGTGGTTTGCGAGCCGGATCTTCTCGTCGGAGCGCTTGCGGTCCGTGATATCCCGTACAATCCCCCACATTCCCACCGGATTTCCGGCGTCATCCCGGCTCAGGACCGTCCGTATCTCCACCGGGACGACCGACCCGTCCTTTCTCCGGTATTCTTTCTCGTACACATCGGAATACCCGCGCGGCAGGATCTGGGTTGTTACGATGTACTGTTCGTACTCGTGCCATCTTTCCGGCGTCAGATCCTGGTAGGTCAGGCTGTCAAGTTCATGGCCGGAGTACCCGAGCATCTCCTGGTATGCCTTGTTATACTCCAGGATTTTGCCTGCCATGTCGACACTGACGTACCCGTCCATCATTTTCTCGTACAGTGTCCGGTACCGTGCTTCGGACAGGACCAGTCTTTCCTCCGTCCTCTTCCGCTCGGCGATCTCGGCTTCGAGCTGTAAAACCTTCTTCTCCAGTTTGCGGAAGAGCACCTCGTTGTACTGCCGCAGCACCTCCATCTCTTCGCCGAGGGGCTTTGCCGGCGCTTCCGGCGTCTTTTTACTACTCTCTTCCAGGACCTCTCTGATGATCCCCATGAGGACCTCGGGCTTCTGCGGCTTGACGACAAACCTCTCCACCCCGAGACTCAACGCAAACCGCTCGTCTTTGGGATCGGTATACGTCGCCGTGTAGAAGATGAACGGGATGCGGGAGAGCCGGCTGTCCGCTTTCCAGTGCCGGCAGAGCTCGAAGCCGTCCATGACCGGCATCAGGATGTCGGCAATGACGAGGTCCGGCGGGTTGTCCCGTGCGGACTCCAGCGCCTCTTTGCCGTTCCTGACGCTTGTGACGTCCATCCTGAAGGCCTTCAGGATCGATTCCAGCAGGTACAGGTTCTGCTGGTTGTCGTCCGCGATGAGAACCCGGGTCATGGCGCCTCCGGCCGGACCGGGACAAGGTAGCGTTCGATCTGTTCGGAAAACGTCTTCGGGTTGATGGGTTTCTCGATATAGCCGGTGCACCCTGCCGCAAGAGCTTTTTCCCGGTCCCCGGGCATCGCGTAGGAGGTCAGGGCGACAACAGGGATCGTCGCAAGGTCCGGATTCTTCCGCAGCTCGCGGGCAGTCGCGTACCCGTCCATGACCGGCAGCTGGATGTCCAGCAGGATGAGGCGGGGCGCGAGCGTTGCCGCGAGGTCGATCCCCTCCCTGCCGTCCCGTGCCCGAATGACTTCGTACCCTTTCGCCTTCAGGATGAAACTGACCAGGTAAAAGTTCTGGTCGTTGTCCTCGATATACAGGATGTCCGTCATGCCGCACCCCGGTCCGCAGGAAGGGTGACCGCAAAGGTGCTCCCTTTGCCCGGTGTGCTCTCGACGGTGATGGATCCTCCCATCAGGTCGACGAGTCTCCTGCAGATCGAGAGCCCGAGACCGGTCCCCTCGTACTGCCGGGTCAAGCCGGTGTCCACCTGGCTGAACGGCCGGAACAATTTATCGAGGTCCTCCCTCTTTATCCCGATGCCGGTGTCCATGACGCTGATAGTGATCCGGTCGTCGTTCCGGGTGCTCTCGATTGTTACACGTCCTGATTCAGTAAATTTGATGGCATTGCTCATAAGGTTAAGGAGGACCTGCTCGATGCGCCGGGCATCCCCCCGCACCGTCCCGCTCCCCGGTGCGACGGTCCGTTCCAGGGCAAGGTGCTTTTTGTCGGCGAGCGGCTGCATCGTCCGGACCACTTTGTCGATCACCGCCGCGATATCGACCGGCTCGCTCGCAAGGGTGAGCTGCCCGGCCTCGATCTTCGAGATGTCCAGCACGTCGTTGATCAGGGCGAGCAGGTGTTCCGCACTCTCGGAGACCATGCCGAGCTGCTTTTTCTGTTCGTCGTTCAGGGGACCTGCCAGTTCCTGCCCGAGGATCCCCGAGAACCCGATGATTGAGTTGAGCGGCGTGCGGAGCTCGTGGGACATGGTGGCAAGGAATGCCGACTTCAGCCGGTCGGCAGATTCGGCAGCCTCCTTTGCCACGGCCAGCTCCCGGGTCCGTTCTGCAACGATCTCCTCGAGGTGGTCCCGGTATGCCTCCAGTTCGGCGAGCGCCCGCTCCCGCCCGGTCTTCTCGGCCCGGATCTTCTCCACCATCGCCCTGAATGACCGCGCAAGGGTTCCGATCTCCCCGGCCCCTTCTGTCCCGATCGTCTGGTCGAGGTCCCCGGTCTCCGCGATCTTCCTGCTCACCCCGGTAAGGTTTGCGATCGGGCGGATGACCGTGAAGTCGAGGACAAGGAGCGTGATGATGGAGAGCAGGAGCAGGGCAAGGATGACAAACAGGAGGATCCGCAGGATGGACTCGTTGATCCGCTGCTCGATCGTGCTGAAGGGGACGAATGTCCCAATCTTCCAGCCGAGCGCCGGCGAGGTGGAGTACATCAGGTAGCTGTCATTGAGGACGAGCACGCCTTCATCCGTGGAAAGGAACGTTCCGGTCTTATCCTTAAGAATGTCGCCGATGCCGGAAAAGAGCAGGGACTGGTCCCGTGCGGCAAGGATCGTTCCGTTCCGGTCGGTGAGGATCATCTCCCCGCCTTCCACGCTCCCCACCGTGGAGATGTACCGGGTCAGGTTGACGAGCGTGATATCTGCCCCGATGACCCCGATCATGGTCCCTTTGCGGTCGGTGAGCGGGGTGACGATCCCGATGTTGACGTCCGGCGTCGTTACCGACTGGTAGGGTTCCGTCACCGCCACGGTGCCCGGGTGCTCCTTTGCGAGCAGGTACCACGGCCGGTCGCGGGGGTCGTAGGCTGTCGGACGGGCCCGGGGGTATGACCGGACGAACGCCCCGTTCTCCCGGCCCATGTAGACGGAGCTGACGTACGGGTGGGAGGTCTGGTAGTCCTGCAGAATGTCGATGATCTCCTGCTCCCGGTCGCTGATGGAGTACCGGAAGGTATCCTCCGAGGCGTTCAGGAAATTCGTAAAACCGGTATCGTTTGCTGCCCGGACCTTGTCGTTGAGGGAGAGTTCGAGGACGTCGTACTGCGCTTCCGCAATGAACCGCGAGAGGGCGAAATCGATGTGCCGGAGCTGGGCAATGGAAGTCTCCGAGACGGAATCGAGGTTCTGTTTGTGGAGGGAAGAGGGAAGGACGACCCCGATCAGGACGAGGACGAGCAGGGCGATGCAGAAATAGAGGATGAGGACGCGGGACCGGAGTTTCATCGTCTATGGTGGAATGATTTTTCCACCATATATACGTTTTTGTCCGCCGGGGGCCGGTTGCGACGTATCCATGGCAGAGGGGGTCCCGGGCAGGTCCCGCAGCGCTGCGGTATTTTTTATCGGGCTCGTACCTGCCTGCCGCGTTGCAGGATATTTACGCGTTCCGCAGCAGGTCTGCTGATGCCGCAAAGTCGACCGTCGGCCGGGGGTAGTTGCTCTGGGGAAAGCCGCTGACCCCGTCGCCCTCTGATGAGGGGAACACTGCGACGTGGAGGTGGGGCAGCCTGCCGCCCCGCGCGAATATGCAGACATGGTCCGGGGAATATGTCTTCCGGATCTTCCGGGCGACCTTCTTAGCCGCCACAAAGAGTTTGGTAATCCCGCTGTCCGGCAGGTCGTAGAACTTCTCAACGTGGTCCCTGGGCACGACAAGGCAGTGCCCCGGCGCACACGGGGAGATGTCGAGGATGCCGATACAGAAGTCGTCTTCATAGATCGTATAAGACGGGATCTCCCCCTTCACGATCCTGCAGAGCACACAGTCCATGTGACCCCGTTGGGCGGCTCCTCCTTAAAACGCCATCGCCCGGGATCCGGCTGGCAGGGAGGATCGGGACACTGGTGCAGGGAATGTCTGCCCGTGCGCAACTCCACGATTGGACCGGGAAGGTCGTCCCCATGATTCCGGGGATCGCGGCTCAAAAAACACATTCACCCCACGGTCAGGGAATATAGAGGCTCTCTGCGAATACTTCGTAAAGCGGAGTGAAGTTCAGGGACATTTCATGGCCGAAATCGACGGACTCCTGAAGAGATACTGGGGCTCTGGCTCGTTCCTGCCCCACCAGCGAGCGATCATCGAATCCGTCCTCTCGGGGCAGGATGTGGTCGCCATCATGGCAACCGGCGGGGGAAAATCGCTCTGTTACCAGCTGCCCGCGCTCTGCCTCGGCGGACTCACGCTCGTAATATCGCCCCTCATCTCGCTGATGAAGGACCAGGTCGACGACCTGAACGCCCGGGGGATCCCGGCAGCGGCGTACAACAGCTCGCTGGAATACCGCGAGCGGGAGATGATTGAGAAGAGTCTTACGAACGGCACCCTCCGTCTCCTGTTCGTTTCACCGGAGAAGTGCATGCAGGCACCGTTCCTCGCAACCCTCGGAACGCTCCCGGTCCGGCTCATCGCTATCGACGAGGCTCATTGCATCTCCGAGTGGGGCCATGACTTCCGGCCGGAATACCGGTCGCTTGCTGTCCTGAAGAAGAAATTTCCCGCCGTCCCGGTTATTGCCCTGACGGCAACGGCGGTCCCTGCGGTGCGGCGGGATATCCGGGAGCAGCTCGGGCTTTCCACGGCCCGGGAGTTCGTCGGGAGCTTCAACCGGAAGAACCTCACCTACCGGGTCGTGCAGAAGAAGAACCCCGCGGTGATGCTTGCCGGCTATATCGGGCAGCACCGGAACGATGCCGGGATCGTCTACTGCCTCAGCAAGAAGGAGACCGAAGAGATCGCCGCTGACCTGCGGGCGCGGGGGTTCTCCGCGCTCGCCTACCATGCCGGGCTCTCGAAGCCTGTCCGGGAGAAGGTGCAGGACGACTTCATCCATGACACCGTGAAGGTCGTCTGCGCAACGGTGGCGTTCGGTATGGGCATCGACAAGCCCGATGTCCGGTACGTCATCCACTTCGATATCCCCAAATCCATCGAGTCCTACTACCAGGAGACGGGCCGGGCGGGGCGGGACGGCCAGCCGTCCGAGTGCATCCTCTTCTACAGCCGGATGGATGTGTTCAGGGTCAGGTCCCTTCTCACGAGCGACGGTTCGGACGAACGCAGCGTGCGCCTCGCGATAAAGAAGCTCAACGGGATGGCGGAGTACTGCGAATCCGCGGCCTGCCGGAGGACGTTCCTGCTCGGGTATTTCGGCGAGGAGTATCCCGGCGGGAACTGCGCCTCCTGCGACAACTGCGACAACCCCCGGGAACGTGCCGACGGGACCGAGATCGCAAAGGCGATCCTCCGCTGCGTACAGGACCTGCCGTCGGAGTTCGGGACCGGGCTGATCACCGACGTCCTGACCGGCGCAAAGACCCTGAAGGTCCGGAGGTACGGCTTTCCCTCCCTCCCGTCATTCAACACCGGCGGTGGCATCACGAAGCAGCAGTGCCGGACATGGGTGAACGAGCTGGTCCGGCAGGGCTTTTTGGAACGGGCGGGGGACCGGTACCCGGTCATCCGGCTCACCGAAAAGGGCAGGAGCGTCCTTGACGGCACGACCCGGGTGATGCTTTCGGTACCGGAGGGAAATGTACCGAAGCGTACCCCGGCCCCGGAATGCCCCGGTACAAATGGCGGAGAAGAGGCGGTGTTCCTCCGCCTTCGCGCCCTGCGCAAAACCATTGCAGACCGGGACAATGTCCCCCCTTACGTCATCTTCCCGGACAAGAGCCTGCGGGAGATGGCCCGGGCCCTTCCGTGTGACCTGGAGGGCTTCGGTACGATCGCCGGTGTCGGTGCGTTCAAGCGGGAGAAGTACGGGCCGGTCTTTACCAATGCAATCCGGGCCTGGTCCGAGGGCAGGGGGGGCGGGGATGCATCCTGTTCCGGCGGCATGTTCCCTGCAGGCGGAAAAAATTCCGGTCAGGAGTATACCGGTACCCCCAGGAGGATCCCTTTTGCCCCTGAAGGCAGTTGTTGACGGGGAGACGGTCATTGCCCCTGACCTCTCCGATGAGGAATGGGCAGGCCTGCAGCTGCGTCACAGGAAAGGACTCACGGTAACGATGGCCTGCTGCGGGGCACCGGGACACCTGCGGACCTCTGGAAAAGGGACGCGGCACTTCTATCATGCACCTGATTCCGGGTGCCGTTATGCAGAGGAGTCGAAAGAGCACCTGGAGATCAAATACAGGATCTACCAGACCTGTCAGTCAGAAAACTGGGAGACCTCCGTCGAATTTCCCTCCCCGGACCGGACCTGGGTCTCGGACGTGTACGCGGTCCGTGACGGCAGGAAGGTTGTCTTCGAGGTCCAGGTAAGCGCCATCACCCCGGAGGAGCTGGAAGAAAGGGACAGGAAATACCGGGCTCTTGGGATCGAATCGTACTGGCTGCTGGATAATTTCCTGGGGAAATCGAGGGATTTTACCGCATGGTACGATGCCTGCCTTTGCGGGGAAGACGCCCGGAATCCGGCGACGATCCCCTCCATCGACCCGGCGCTCTTCCGGACCGGCCCGGAGAACCACATCTTCATCCCCCGGGGGATCCGGAGTATCGGCCTCTCTGCAAAGAGCCGGACGCTCTTTACGACGAATAACCCAGCGCTCTCCCTGCCGGTCTGGGTCCGGGAGGTCCTGAAGGGGAATTACCAGCGATATCTCGAGGCGGGCGCCGATGCGTTCCACCGGAAGCGACAGCTCATGATCCTTGCAGCCCCGGCGCTCATACGGTTCCGGGAATTCTACGAAACGATCATCCGCCACGGGACATACCGGGAGAGGGCAGGGCGCGCCGAGCGGAGGTTCAGAGCGGGCCCATCCAGGGACGACCCGGCACTGCAGAAAACGGTCCGCACCCTCTCTGCCGAGATTGACTGGGTCGGGAAGGAGTACCGTTCGTACGTGTCAGAGAGCTCCGGGCTGTTTACGTGGAAGAAGGTCCCGGGGCACGACAGGCCGCGCCTGTATTTCCGGCTTGAACCAGCATCGAACGTGAAAAAAATCCAGGACGGTGTCGCAACGCTGGACCGGTGGGAAGCGTCGTTTGAGGATGCCCTCCGTACCCTGGAGCGGGGATCTTCCCCTCATAATGGATAACTCCCGGGTCACCGTTCACGGGCGGTTTTTGGAACAAAACCTGAAACAATCCGGCCGGCCATGTTTCAAAAAGTGGAAAATCCGGAAATCTCTTTCATGCCGGGGTATTCAAAACTCGCCCATGAAACCTGCTGTTGTAATCCTGCTCTTCCTGGTGACAGCCTGTGTGGCGATCGCCGGCTGCTCTTCCACCTCCCCACCCGCCACGGCGACAACCACGGCAACTCCGGCTGCGTCATCGACGCCGGGGATGGTCACAGCGACCAGTATTTCGGCGACACCGACTGCTGCGATCACGGTACCGGCGACAACGGGCGATCCTTCCGCAGCCGACCGGAAGGTTACCCTCACTCTCGTGGCGGAGGGCTTTGCATTTGACAAATCGACCATCACGGTGCCGGCCGGCGCCACCGTGGTGATGACGTTTGACAACAAGGACTCCGGCGTACCGCATAATTTTGCCCTCTATACGGACTCTACCGCACGACAGAAGGTCTATGGCGGGGGGCTCACCACGGGGCCTGAAACGACGACCTACCGGTTCAACGCTCCCATGATTCCCAAGACGTATTTCTTCCGGTGCGATGTCCACCCGACAACCATGACCGGATCGTTCGTGGTGACGTAGCGGGATTAATCCGTATTCCGGTTTTTTCCCGCACGGTCCTTCCGGGGAGACCTTGCCAGCCCCGTCACTATCCCACCCCGCCCCCCATCATTCCCGTGGGATTGTGGCCGGAAAGGACATTTTATGAACTCCGGAACCCATGTTCAGGCAACCGGAGTGACTGGTATGAAGGTTGACGAGTCTGTTGGCAATATCGATATCTGCGGGCGGTTCTGCGGATCGTGCCCGACGTACAGGGAAAATTCCCTGAACAACGGCAAACCCCGCCTGTTATTCTGCGCAAAGGGGAATTCCGATAAGGGCAAGGGTGAGAAGATGGTCGGGTGCAATTGTCCCGGTTGCGGCGTCCATAAACGGTACAAGCTCACCGGCGATTACTACTGCTCGAAGTGAGAGGCCCGCCGTTTCTTTGGGGGCACGATGACCGGGTCCGGAGCGTGCGGCCGGTGGATACCCCCGCCCGGTCTGCGATCCGCGGTCACCGGATAATCCCTGGAGATGACATCATGGCCATTATCGTTAAACGCGTAACGGAACCGGTATCCGGCGATGACGGGTACCGGGTGCTCGTGGAGAGGCTCTGGCCCCGGGGTATCACCAAAGAGAAGGCGAAGATCGCCCTCTGGCTGAAGGATGCGGGTGCCAGCACAAAGCTCCGGCAATGGTTTGCCCATGACCCGGTGAGATGGGAGGCGTTCCGTACGAAATATTTTGAAGAGATGGAGGCAAAGCCTGACGTCGTCGCCCGGCTCCGGGAGATCCTCGCAGAGAACCGGAAGGTAACCTTTGTCTTCTCAGCACACGACGAAGCCCATAACAACGCCGTTGCGTTAAAAGAGTTCCCCGGGCGGCAGGCGTACGGATAATCCTCCCGGAAGGCATCCGGCTGTCGCCATCAGCGGCACGGTTGCCCGGTACCCGTTCTTCTGGTCAGGACTCCCGGTTATTCCGTCGGGCGCACATATTTTATTTTTTACTGTTTTTATGGAAAAATATGTATAGTATTTTATTGTATTGAAATGCATGGGAAAAAAAGGAGAGTCTCCGCCGTTACGGGATGGACCGCACTCATCAGGGACGATGCAAAACAATCATAAAAAAACCGATCTCCCGATGACAGGAAAATCTGAAATCGCCCACATGCGGACGCTGTTAATCAAAGAACTCAAAACGCCGTTTATCGAACGCGTAACGACGGCACCTTCGTTCAGCCACATCAAAGAAGTGAAGATGGAAAATTTTGATGAACGCGTCATGACGCTTCCGGACCGGGAGATTTTCGAACTCTATACCGAGTATAAAAAGATCGGGACACTCCCGGATAAAAAAGAGAAGGAGATGGTCAGGAACAGCATCCTTGACCGTCTTGCATCGAGTATTCTTTCCAACGGGCATTTCCTCCGGCGGATCCTGCGCCGCAAAAATCCCTGAACTCCGGCAGATGCCGGCGAAAAATTTTATTGGAAAATCCCCGGAGCTGCCCGTCATTCTCCTGTTCTTTGTTGAAAAATATCACCCTGAAGCCTCCCCTGTCGCTGGCGGCATTCTCATCCATGGCGGTTTCTTACCATGGTACCGGAGGGTAACCGGTAGCTGGAGGCGGCCCTGACGGGAATTCCGAAAAAAGGACGCCGGTGTGCGTTCCCTCACGGGTCCCGAAGGGGAATGTCCTGACCGGTCTTTCCCCCGCGGGCTTGCTGGACCGGATCCGGCGGGCGGGGAGGTGCCTCCCCTTTTTCCCTGGGAAGGGGTCCGCGTAGGAATCGTTCCTGCTCATCCGCCTGTCGCGAACCATTCGCCGGGCGGCGTCTCCACCTCATCTGGCGACGGCACGTCCTCTTCGAACGTGCGGAGAAAGGTGCCGTCAGCAAACGTATCCAGCTCGCAGAGAAAGGCGTCGAGTCGCAGCACGGGGACGAGAGGGACGCCGTCGAAGATCCGGATCTCCTCTTCGATGAGGGTGACGATGACCGGGACCGCCTCCCCGTTCGTGATCGTCTCGTAAAATGCCGTCCTCTCCTTGTGCTGCACGACAGCTTTCTTCAACGCCGACAACCGGTAGCGGTTCCCCGACCACCGTTTGCACTCCGCGAGGACGGTCCGGTCGCCTTTGATCGCGATGACATCGTACTGCCGCCGTTTCTTCTGGTAGGTTTTGACCGTGTTGACGGCAACATGGAAGTCATTCTTCTCGAAGATGAATCCTGCCAGCCGCTCGAAGTTCTGCCAGACGGATCCTTCCGCAACGCACTCAAGCTCCCCGGTACTGCCGATCGTCTCGAAGGTGACGGGGTAGGTTGTTCCTGGTACGGGATCGTTGTGCACGGGCAATGCCGGTCCAGCTCCTTGTTCGTTCCGGTACAACAGTCCGGGAGATGTTTTATTAAAGAGCCGGTGGGCGTGGTGAAACTGTACGTGGCCGCGGGGAGGCGGTTATTGGGGTGCCGGAAAACGCCGCCGGACTATTCCGGCAGGTGAGCCGCTGGACCGGGGGTTCGCCCTTCTCCGGGTATCAGCCGGCCGGCCGCACCGCGACGGTCACCGTATTGCCAGGAATTTTGCATTGATGGCGACGATCACCGTACTCGCGCTCATGAGGACTGCCCCGGCCGCGGGCGACAGGAGGATGCCATACCCGAAGAGGACCCCGGCGGCAAGCGGGATCGCGAACGTGTTGTAGCCGGTCGCCCAGATCAGGTTCTGGACCATCTTCGCGTACGTCCTTTTTGACAGCGCGATGATGTCCGCCACGTCCCGGGGGTCGCTTCGCACGAGGACGATATCGGCGCTCTCCACCGCGACATCCGTGCCGGCACCAATCGCGATCCCGACGTCAGCCTGGACGAGGGCGGGTGCATCGTTGATGCCGTCGCCGACCATGGCGACAGCGTACGTTCTCTGCACCTCCTTTATCCTGTCCGCTTTCTCGTGCGGCAGCACCTCCGCAAAATATTCGTCAAGGCCGGTCTTTTCGGCAACCCATGCCGCGACGTACCGGTTATCCCCGGTCAGCATCATGCAGCGGATGCCCATCCCCTTCAGCCGGGTGATCGCCTCCTTTGACTCGCTCCTGATGATGTCGGCGAGCGCAAGGGCACCGGCGGGAGCCCCGTCCTCGAGAAGGTACACAACGGTTTTGCCCTGCCGGGTGATTTCTTCGATCCGGGGATCGGAGAGGGTAATCTTCTCCTCCGCGACCCAGCCCGGGCTCACCACCATCACGCGCCGGCCGGCCACATCCCCTTCAACGCCTTTGCCGGGAATCGCGTGGAAATTCCTCGCGGCAGGGATTTCCAGGTGCCGTTCCTCTGCGCTCTGTACAATCCCCTTCGCAAGAGGATGTTCGGAATGGGTTTCGAGCGATGCTGCGAGTTTCAGGACTTCAGTCTCGGGCATTCCGCCGAGGGAAACGATGTCGGTCACCCCGAATTTTCCCCGCGTCAGGGTGCCGGTCTTGTCAAAGACGATCGCCTGCACATCTTTTGCCCGCTCGAATGCCTGCCGGTCCCGGATGAGCAGCCCGGAGTGTGCGGCAAGGGATGTCGATACGGCCACGACGAGCGGGACAGCGAGCCCGAGGGCATGGGGGCATGCGATCACCATGACCGTTGCCGCCCGCTCGGTGGCAAACCCGATCTCCTGCCCGAGGGCCAGCCACGCCGCGAAGGTGATCGCCCCCACCCCGAGCGCGATGATGACGAGGAAGAGCGCGGCCCGGTTGGCGAGGTCCTGCGTCCGTGACCGGCTCTCCTGCGCCTGCCGGACCAGCGCGATCACCTGGCTTACGTAGGTCTCGTCCCCGGTCTTCTTCACCTCGGCCACCACCGATCCTTCGCCGTTGATCGCGCCCCCGGTGACCGCATCGCCCGCATGTTTCGGGACGGGCTTCGACTCCCCGGTCAGCATCGACTCGTCCATGCTGCCGGCCCCCTCGACAACGATCCCGTCGACCGGGACCTTCTCGCCGGGTTTTATCAGGACCCGGTCGCCGGGCCGCAGATCGGCGATCTTCACGGTCACGATCCCGGAGCCCCGGAGCAGGTGTGCCTCCTGCGGCATGATTCGTACGAGCTCTTCCAGGGCACGGGATGCACCAAGGACCGACCTCATCTCGATCCAGTGCCCGAGCAGCATGATGTCGATCAGGGTTGCGAGCTCCCAGAAGAATCCCTCTCCCTGAAGGCCCAGTACGGTTGCTGCGCTGTACAGGAACGCCACGCTGATCGCAACGGCGATCAGGGTCATCATGCCCGGCTGCCGTGCCTGCAGTTCCGTACCAATCCCCTTCAGGAACGGGTACCCGCCATACAGGTAGACGATACCGGAGAGCAGCAGGAGGAGGTACTGCGAGCCCGGGAACACGAACGAGAACCCGAGGAATGCCTGGACGGGTGGCGAGAGGAACAGGATGGGGATTGTCAGGATCAAAGAGACGATGAAGCGTCTCCGGAAATCTTCGGGATCGTGGGCAGGGATCCCGGTACCGGCCGGATGGCTGCCGTGCATCCCGCCATGAGCCATTCCTCCCATGCGGTGGCTGGATGGGGCTCCGGGGGCTTCTCCTCCGTGAGAGTGGCTGCCATGGGATCCCTGTTCCCCGCCGTTCATTCTGTCGTGATGCATTTCGGTATGATCGGTCATTGGCCCCCCTCACCGTCTCGTTCTGCGGATCCCGCCGCCGTAGCGTTTCCTCCCTTCTGTCCCGCGGTCACTGCCGACACCCGCTCCCCGGATCACGAAGGACGCTCCTTTTTCCGTACTTGCCGGACCAGCCAGAGGATGAGAAGGATACCGGCGACCAGCCAGACAAGGAAGAACAGAATGACAAGCAGGATAGAGAGAACCATGAGACCGGTCCCTGCCGTCCCGGCTCCCCCCATCATCCCGTAATCCTGGTTGTACCATCCCATCATACCGGGGTACCCGCCGGCACCCGGCCCATATCCACCCGTCATCCGGGCGATCATCAGGTTCGAGGCACCGGGATACTCGTCCATGATCTCCATCAGGCGGGACTGCTCTGTGGAACTGAGATTTCCGGATCTTAGTTTCGTGACGAGCCCCTGCATCTCGCCGTGCAGCGGGCCGCCCATGGCACGGATCTCAAGGGACTCCATCATCCGCACCCCGCTGGCATTCATCATGCCGTCGTCGCCGGTGCTGAGATATCCCCCCATCATGCCCGGCCCGTAGCATCCCGTGCAGTTTTCCCATCCCTGGTATGGCACCTGATCCCGGGCGGCAGCAGTGCCGCCTCCTGCGAATGCGAAGAAGACGATCAGGGCGATGAAAATCCTTAACCTGAACCTGGAAGCGATGTGCATCGTTTGTTCCCCGTACGTTTTCCACCCGGTCCCGGGATTGCGGTTATTCAAAAACGGGAATTCCGGGGTGTACGGGAACAATGCCGGGGGGAAAAGGTAAAGGTTTGGATGGTACCAGCACGTGGCGCCGCATCCTGCCGGCCTGCCGGGACCCTTTCGTAGAAACCGATCCGCGTTCGCACCGGAAAGACCGGGAACGTGGATACCGGCTGCGGGATGATGGTGGGCGTTCGGCGCGCCTCACCCCATTTACCTGCAATTTGACCGGCATTTCAGATGAAACGGTTTCATTTTTTATTAATGACTTAAAAATGTATAAATAATACTACGTGCATATGAGAGATAAGCATGGTAAATATCGACCACCAGGATAAGATGAGGGAGATCGAAGACATGGTCTTCACCATCATGGTCATTGTCTTGTGCATGATCATCGCGATCGCGATTATCAATGCAGGATTATCTCCCTTTTAACCGGCATCCTCTTTTTCCCGGCATCTCCTTGTAACCTGCATCTTCTTTCAAAGACCCGCATTCCCTCGGGAACCTGCATCCCCTTTTTTTACCGGGATCTCCTCAACCGATATCCCTTTTTTTTACCACCATCCCCGAGTGACCTGCATCTCCTCATGATAACCGCCTTCCCCCAGCAATCCTCATTCCCTTTTTGACCGGCGTCTCTTCAACCAGCATCCCCTTTTGACCGGCACCCTTTTCCTGCAGGACCGGGAATCGTCCCATACCTCGTGCCGGAAAAGACTCCAAACCCCCGTTCATTCCCGAAATCATGAAAACAAAAATGGGGCGACGAAGGTCGATGTGTCGTGTTTTTTCCCGGGTCCTTTGTCGGGGATACCGGATAATGCTCACAGGCTACCCTCCCCTGCGATCCCGCAGGAGGGCCGGGCCCTCTTCCTGATGCCCGGCTGAAATCCCCTGCCTGCAGCAGATGTGACTTTTTTATACCCGCCTGCAGTAGTAGTGGTAGGTGGGGATGGAAATGTTCGAAAAGATACTGGTCGCCCTTGATTTCTCCGCGTACTCCCAGAAGATCTTCGACTGCATCGGGGAGATCCCCGGCGTTCGTGACGTCGTGCTCATCCATGTCGTGGATGCCACGCACCCATCGAAACTGGGATGGACGCACGAACCGTACATCGAGAACGCAAAGCTCCGCATGGCCGAGAAGAAGGAGGCGCTCGAGCGTCTCGGCCTTACCGTCCACATCTCCGTCGATGTGATCGTGGACGTAATCACCCAGGGAACGGTCCCGCAGGCGATTCTCGATGCAGCGGGGGCCCATTCCGTATCCCTGATCGTCATGGGGGCGCGGGGCATCAACCCGATCCAGGAGCTGCTGCTCGGCAGTGTCTCGTCCTCGGTTCTCCGGCATGCCGGGACAAGCGTGCTTGTCCTGCACTTCCGCCCGGCGCCGGGTGAGGGGGCGGGACCGGCCTGCCCGCCTGATACGCCGCTCTTCTCCAGAGTACTGGTCCCGACCGATTTCTCCCGACCGGCGGAGGATACGTTTTCCTTTGTGCGATCCATCCCCGGGATCGATGAGATGATCCTCCTCAACGTCGTTGACAAGGGAGAATCGAAGGAGGAGATCGAAACGGCTGTCCTGGATGCGAAGATGAAGCTTACCGCCATGAAAGAGGAGTGCGGGGCATCCGGGATCCCGGCAACAATCCGCGTCCGCGTCGGCGACCCCACCGAGATGGCGCTCGCGGTCGCAGAAGAGGATGACGTATCCTTAATCGCGATCAGCGCGTTCGGGACCGGCCGGGTCCGGGAGATGCTGCTCGGGAGCACGACCTTTACCATCGTGCGGAGGACACGCAGGCCCATCCTGGTGATCCGGACCGGTGGATTCCCCGGTTCCTGAACCACCGTGTTGGGGATGCGGCACTCCGGTCACCTGGTGGTCTCAGGATGAGGGATGGCGCAGGTGAAGCCCCTTCCCCGGTTCCTGCCGGGAGGGCCGGGCGTGAGGGTACGCATCCCCCGCGAGGACGGCGGCAGGGAAGGTGCGGGGGAGATGCGGGATACCTTCAGGGAAGGGACCAGGAACAACGGTTACTTCCCCGCATCGGAACACGTTGCGGAAGCATCGTACGTGCAGTATTCCCCCCGGTAGAACCAGTTCCGGTAGACGATCGGGGTGATAATCGTTGTCAGCAGGCTCATGAGCACGAGGGCAACGTAGATCCCCTGCCCGATGACCCCCGCCTCAAGCCCGATGAGGGCGACGATCATCGCCACCTCCCCCCGGGGCGCCATCCCGAAACCCACGATGAGCGAATCCTCGGTGCACAGGCCGCCCAGCCTCGCAGGGATCCCGCAGCCGATCACCTTGGTGACGATCGCAACGAGGGTGAGGGCCAGGAGGAAGAACAGGATTTCGGATGTGACCGCGTGGAGATCGGCGATGATCCCGAGTGAGACGAAGAAGATCGCGGCAAAGATGATCTGCAGGTACTCGGCGCCCTCCTTGAGGCTCCTGCTCTGGTGCAGTTCGACATCCTTGAACGAGACTCCGGCAATGAACGCCCCGACAATCGCCGAGAGCCCGACCGCTTCCGCACCCATCGCGTAGAGGAACGCGAGCATCATCGCGAAGATGAAGATAAACTCCGGGTACTTCCGGACAAACGGTGTTGCATCCAGTCTCACGAGGAACCGGCTGACCACGAAAATCCCGAGTGCTGCGGCGATCACGATGAAGGAGACCGCCTTGACGGTTACGATGGCGACGCTGATATACGAGAACGAACCCCCCACCACATCCGTGCTGATTGCGAGGGCCAGCAGGGCAAGGACGTCATCGATGACGGCTGCGCCGATGATTGCCTTTGCGGCCTCCGTCTGGAGCTTGCCCAGTTCTTTCAGGACATTGGCCGTGATCGCGATGCTCGTTGCCGTACAGGCAGTACCGACAAAGATCGCACTGGCCGAATCGAACCCGAACCCGGTTGCAAGCCACCACCCGCCAACCCAGGGGATGATGACCCCGAGAAGGGCGATGGCAAAGTTGCGCGGGTGAAGAATATCCTTCATGTTGAACTCGAAGCCGATCACGAACAGGAGGATAACCGCGCCGAGATGGGCAAGCGCCCTGACAAAGTCCGTGTACGTGATCCATCCCAGCACACTCGGGCCGACAAGGAGGCCGACGAGGATGAGGCCGATGACCGCGGACTGGTTGATGCGCGATGCAATCAGGTAGCCGCCGAGGGCGACGAACAGCAGCAGGCTCATCTGGAACTCGACCGAGGTGGCAAGGGATTCCATCGTATCTCATGGGAAAGAGACAATAAAACCTTTTTTGGTCCGGGAAATTGGGGAAACCCCATCATCGGGAGACCGGTCCCCACCAGGATTTGCGGGTGAACGGGGAGAGTCCGGCAGAGGAGAGCCCGGTCAGGATACGATGACGCAGGCGGGGATGAAGGAGAGAATGGCTGCCGGCCGGTCCATCCCGGCGGGCCACCCCGACCAGGTCGAAGATTCCGGTTACGGTAATCGCGCCGATCCCGGTCCCCCCGGGCCGTCGGAGGCGCAATGGGCGGTCCAGCAGGGCATGGCATACCCTGCGTGATGTCTTGTGACTTACCGTTGCCGACGATGCCGTCTTCCTACCATGATACTATTAAGCGAATAAAATGCACCGGTACTCAATGACCCTGGAGCGGACGATTGCCCGGGCCTTTTCGCTCGACGACACCACGTGGCGGCGCCATGCCAACCCGTGGAGCGTGATCCTGCGCACGACCGTGCTGCCGATCCTCATCCTCGCGTTCTGGAGCCGGCTCTGGCTCCATTGGTACGCCCTTGTCCCGGTTGCTCTTGCCCTCCTCTGGACATGGTACAATCCCCGCATCTTTCCGCCACCGGCGTCGTTCGATCACTGGGCATCGAAGGCAGTGCTCGGAGAACGGGTCTGGCTGAACCGGGATGTCGTGGCCATACCGGTTCACCACCGGACCGTCCCGATCATCCTTTCCCTCGTCTCCGGTACCGGGATGCTGGTTGTCTTCTGGGGGGTTCTTACGTTCGACCTTTGGCCAGCCATGTTTGGCATGGCACTCGTCTATGCCGGGAAACTCTGGTTCCTCGACCGGATGGTGTGGCTTTGGGAGGAGACGAACGAGGCGACCGGGGAACAGGTACCCAAGGATACCTGAACATCCTTCGGATTTTTTGGCCGGGTTCTCCTTGTATGCGAAAAACAGGGGGTACGGATAGTGCCGAAAGCGCCTACGGTACCCGCATAATCTGCGGTCACTCTTTTACGGTGGGAGAGGGTAAACAGGGTCCCGCAATTACGGTGTTCCGGCCGGGAGGGGCTTTTTTTCCGTAACCGCGGACGGTGTCCGGATTTTTCCCCGGCCGCTACAACCGGTCTTCCCGCAGCTGTCGCCTGCGTATCGCCCAGAGCGTTATGGATATGATGATGAATACAAGGAAGAATGCAGACCGGAGAAGGATCGCATGGGGGATCGCAATTCCCTGCGGGGAGACGAGAAACCCGCCGACCAGGAAGAGCAGGGTAACGATGCAGACCGTCGGAATGGCATAGTACCGTTCCGACCAGAACGACAGGACGAGGGGAATGAAATAGAGGAGCCAGACCGGTTCTCCCCGGGGAGTAACGGTATCGATCAGGTAAACGGCCAGAAGGACCAGGGTGATGGTAACTGCGAGGCCGATGTCTGATGCAAGGGAAGTGAGCAGCCGGACCAGGGGGGACCGGTTGCGGCGTTTTGTCGTCTGCATGGTGTATCCGGACTTGTTGCGGGGATTGATCGGTACCTTGTACAATAAAATTTCCCCGGAATGTAAAAAATCATTGTGATCGCATCGTTGGGAAATTCCCGGTTCCGAAAGAGATCCCCCGGTCCGGGAACCGGGCTTTCCTATAGTGTCCCGGATCAAAAAGGGTTTAAAACATAAGCCCCAAGGAAACGTTTACCGGGTGCTGCAGCCACAGCATACTATCACCTGTATTTCATCCATCCTTGAGCAGCACCCAACCTGTCCCACCGGAACGGGCAGGATTACCCCACAACGAGGTGTACCCATGAACCCACGGTATCTACATTCCATTGACGAACTCGACAACCTTGTCGGGCTCATGCCGAAAGAACGGGAAGAGATGGAGCTGGTCACGAAGACCTTTCCCTTCCGTGCAAACGAATACTACCTGTCGCTGATCGACTGGAAAAACCTGCACGACCCCCTCCGGCGGATCGTGGTCCCCGATCCCCGCGAGCTCAAGGGCGGGGGATGCCCGGACCCTTCCTGCGAGAACAATTTTACCCGGCTCCCCGGCCTCCAGCATAAGTATGACCAGACCGGCCTGCTCCTCCTCTCCGATGTCTGCGGCGGGATCTGCCGGTTCTGTTTCCGGAAACGTCTTTTTATCGGTTGTGTGCGCGAGACGATCCACGATGTTTCGGCAGGGCTTGACTACATCCGCTCCCACCCGGAGATCACCAACGTCCTCCTGACCGGCGGCGATCCGCTGACACTGGAGACCCGGCGGCTTGAGGCAGTCCTCAAAGAGCTCCGGGAGATCGGGCATGTCAACATCATACGGATCGGCAGTAAGATGCCGGCCTACAACCCGTACCGGATCCTGAACGACCCGGCACTTGCCGCAGCCCTCGCCCGGTACAGCACGCCGGAGAAGAGGATCTACGTAATGGCCCACTACAACCACCCGAAGGAGCTGACAAACATCTCGCTGCAGGCGATCGAACTCCTGCACCGTGCCGGCGTGGTCGTCGTCAACCAGACCCCGGTGCTCAACGAGGTCAACAGCGATCCGGCGATCTTCACGCAGCTCTTCCGGAAGCTCTCGTTCGCCGGGATCTCTCCCTACTATGTCTTCCAGTGCCGGCCGTCACTGGGCAACCGGGTCTTCCAGACCCCGGTCGAGCGGTCGTTCGAGATCATCCAGCAGGCGTGGGAGACCTGTTCGGGCCTTGCCAAACGGGCCCGGTTCGTCATGTCGCACGCGACCGGCAAGATCGAGATTGTCGGGAAGACGGCGAATCACGTCTTTATGCGGTACCATCAGGCGGCAGATACGGCCGACATCGGGAAGATGCTGGTCTTTAAGAGCAACCCGCTGGCGCGGTGGTTCGATGATTACCTGAACAACGCGGTCCACGATACCCTGCCGTTCGGCATACCGAAGATGCACTGGCTGTTCTGAGGGGAGGATTCCCGTGACCGTCCCTTCAGGTCCACCCGGCAGATCCGGGGATCGACGGAGATCCCCCCGGCCCCCGCGGCGCCACGCGGGCAGGTGAACGACGATGCCCGATATCCCCCTTCCCTGCCGCATCATCGCCCTCATCCAGGAGCGCAACCGCCTCTTTGCCTGCTCCCCGGGAGATCTCGAAGCCATGATCCGGGGATACGGGTTCCGCTGCACGCGGTGCGGCAGGTGCTGCACGCGCAGGATCAATGACCACATCTTCCTGCTCGACCGGGATGTGGCGGTTGCGCGGGAGATCGATCCCCAGGCTCTCGAACCCGCTCCCGGCCCGGAGTTCTGCGACCAGGCGGGGATGCTCTACGTCTCGGGATACGCGGTGAGGATGAAGGACGATCCGGTGGGATCCTGCTGGTTCCTGGACGGGACCCGGTGCCGGATCTACGAACAGAGATTCTCGGTCTGCCGTATCTACCCGTACATGCACCGCCCGGTGCACGGTGCGGCGGGAGAGGTCAGGTGGCAGCAGTTTGCACGACGGGGCGAGCACGGCGAATATGACCGGGGGATACTGGAGAGCGAGGTCCAGACTCTTGCCCGCGGGATCCTCGAATACGAACATGCATTCCTCACGCAGCAGATCGCGTTCCTCGAGACCCTGCACGAATACTTCTCCGTGCAGGATCTCCGGCATGACCGGGAGATGTATGCCTCCCAGAGCCGCAGGTACCGCCGCGGGGAGCCTGTCGATGTTATGGTCTACTGCGCCGGGGAGCTGGAGAAGCACCGGATTACGATACCGGAAAAACCCATGACCCCGGCCTGGCAGTGCACCGGCTCATCGTAAAGGAACCGGGGATTTTTATCGCGATCGTGAACCATACCCGGTCTTGTGGGACTTCCTAGACAAGAAACGACACAAGGAAGAGAAACACGATGATAACCGCAAGAAACCATGCGACACGGATAATGACCTGCCGTGACTGAACCTGGGCAAAGAGGTCCCGCGGCCCGATGTGGAGGAAGACAACCCCGATGATGCTTCCCGCAACAAGGCCGACAACGTTCTGGAGCGTGAGGATGAAGGCCTTGATCGCCCCTTCGGGGAAAAGAACGACCGCTATTCCGGTCACCACCGCGGGCGGGAGGAGCGCGGCGGCGATCGCGACCCCCGCGATGCCTTCCGGGATGCCTTCGGAGAGGGCGATGATGGTCGCAAA